>JADHEF010000144.1_pt1 | contig 84962 bp, 70 predicted proteins | sample 8952391 | NCBI WGS metagenome assembly JADHEF01 (sample SAMN16124439, study PRJNA663245) | bioreactor sludge metagenome | isolation source: sludge (nitrite) | place: India:Bengaluru | collected 2019-02-28
CTTCCTGCCAAGTCTCACCCGCTGGAAAGTCGAGAACCCAGATGTCCGTTCCCGTTTCTTTGCGCTGGAAAAGATTCGGAATTTCGTTCTTTGCACGGACGGAACCCCCGCGATCTCCACCGAGATAACCAGTTTGCTGCGCGATTCCATCGTCTGGGAGCTTGTGTGAAACGAGCATTGCCACGCCAGTGAAAGCCAGTTCCTGGGCCGTCGTAAGCGTCGAATAGAATACAGTTCGCAGGCGGCTGGCCGCGAAGGGGGCGTTCTTTCCGATCCCAAACGAGCCACCTTCGCCTGACCCCTTTGATGAAGCTCCCGCGCAGCGGATCAGGTTGTACCACTGTTTGTCGCGCTCGGTATCGCTACCCAGAACGCCGGTTGTGTTGTAGTCCCCAACTCGTAGCGCTGTGATTTCAGGATCCCCGGCAGTCCGCTCTGCCTGTTGAAAGAATTTCTTCGCTTTGCTGTTGTGTTTCCAGTATTCGCTACAGCGTGCAAAGGTCGCCTTCAGGCCGTCAATGTCAGGGAGTTCGGCGCGCTTGAGCTTCCTCACCTCGAACCGAACCTCAACAGGCTTGTTCGGATCGTGTCGCGCATCGAGACTATTCTGAATTAACTCGCGGGCAAGGTAACGGTCGAAGTTGCCTTTGAAAGTCTCCACACCAGCATCGTGGAAACCACTGTCCCTACCCCCGTCATTCCTAGGAAAGAACCACTTCATGCTGCACACCTTTCTGCTGATAGAGCGGCTTCGGATGCTTTAAGCGGTTGAGTTCCTTCCCTATATTAGCTGCGATTTGCTCAACCAGTGGCACCGTCACCGAGTTTCCGATCTGCTTGTATATCTGGGTGTCCGAAAGGGTGGACGGAATCTGAAACCATTCGTCCTCGTATCCCTGAAGCCTTGCGCACTCACGTGGCGTGAGCTTCCGAATCCCCCAGCGATCCTTCACAACCGGTTGATTGTGACCGCCGTCGCCCATGTTCGCCATCAGCGTGAAGCACTCCCCAGATTTGTTCTCTCGAACATAGCTCCGGCGCAGTTGATAAATCGCCTCGCGATCTCCCTGATGAACGGCGTCAATGAACATCTGATAGTACTGGCTTCCGGGCTTAATGTAGTACCGAGCACCAGCCTTGCAATTGAGGTCCAAAAACTCACGCACCTTCCGTCGCCTGCGGCACTCGTCCGGGACAGGGAACTCGAAATTGTTCGACGGAAAAGAATCGCAGTCGAGCGCCACCATAAAAATACGCTCACGATTCTGCGGGATGTCCGTGCAGTTCGAAGTGTTCAGAATTGCCGAATTCTCCTCGGTGAACCAGTAGCCAGCTTTCTGAATCTCGGCCTGAACTCGCTTGAAAGTGCGCCCCTTATCGTGAACTCGGAAATTACGCACGTTCTCCAGAAGAAGAATCTTGGGCTTCTTGCCCGCGTACTCGTGAATTATGCGGATGATGTGCAGAAACAGCAGCCCGCGTTCATCTTTGAATCCGCGCTTCTCTCCAGCAATGGAGAACGGCTGACACGGAAACCCTGCGGTTAGCACGTCCACCGGTGCCAATGCATCGCCATAAACCGACAGGTCCTCAATCGGCTTCGCCAGTAGCCGCACGTCCGGAAAGTTTGCCTTGAACGTCTCCGCAGCGAAACGATCCTTTTCGTTCGCCCACTTAACCGTCGCTCCGACCTGCTGAAACGCTCGGCAGAATCCCCCTATGGCTGCAAACAAGCAGCCAACACTGTAGGGGGTGGCGCTATTCTCCTCGTTCGCGATAGTGGCGGTTCCAATCTGCTTCATTCTGTAAACCTCGCACCCTACAAGACACCGCGATCTCGCAACGTGCAACTGGAATCCTGGGAAAAACAGGGACACTTGCACATGCCAGTCCCTCACCAAACAATCTCATTCAAACAATTTCCGACACGCGTCCGACTGGCCTGCCCCCCGAAAACTGGTCCAGTTGAAATGAGAGTCTCCGGCCTTTACAACGGCAAGAAAGGAGACTGGGCAATGGCCAGGAAGAAGCACAATCCGGACGAGATCATCCGGAAGTTGCGCCAGGCGGAAGCCTGGCAGAACGAGGGGCAGACGATCGGGCAGGTGTGCCAGAAGCTTGAGGTGAGCGAGCAGACCTTCCACCGCTGGCGCCACACCTACGGCGGCATGAAGGCCGACGAGATGCGGCGGCTGAAGGAACTGGAGGAGGAGAACCGCCGGCTCAAGCGGGCGGTGGCGGACCTGACGCTCGACAACCAGATCCTCAAGGAGGTGGCCCATGGAAAGTGGTGACCCCTTCGCTTCGGCGCACGGCTGTGGAGCATGTGCGCGAAGCTCTCGATCCGGTTTCGGAGCGAAGGGCCTGCCGCGCGGTCGGGCAGCATCGCAGCACCCAGCGCTACCGGCGCGAAACGGTCAGCGACTACGAGAGGCGGCTTGTCGGGCGGATGCACGAGCTCGTGCGGGAGAACCCACGCTTTGGCTACCGTCGCGTGGGCGGTCTGCTGCGCGCCGAGGGCTGGCGTGTGAACGTCAAGCGGGTGCACCGGTTGTGGAAGCGCGAAGGGTTCAAGGTCCCCCGCCGGCAGGTCAGGCGGCGGCGCCTGGGCTCGGGGGCCAACGGCTGCTCGCGCCGCCGGGCCGAGCGCGCCCGCCATGTGTGGTCGTGGGATTTCTACCACGACCGCGCGGCGGGGGGCAAGCCGCTCAAGTGGTTTGCCATGGTGGACGAGTACACGCGCGAGTGCGTGTGCCTGCAGGTGCGCCGGTCGATCCGGGCGCGCGATGTGGCGCAGATGCTGGGCGAGGCGGTCGCGCGCCACGGGGCGCCCGAGCACATCCGCAGCGACAACGGCCCGGAATTCATCGCGCGCGAGGTGCGCGGCGCGATCGATGCGCTGGGCGTGTCGACGCTGTACGTGGAGCCGGGCTCGCCGTGGCAGAATGGCTACGCCGAGAGCTTCGGCAGCAAACTGCGCGACGAGCTGCTCAATGCCGAGCTGTTCGACAGCCTGGCCGAAGCCCAGGTGGTCTCGCGCGACTGGCAGAGCAACTACAACACGCGCAGGCCGCACAGCGCGCTGGGCTACCAGACACCGGTGGCGTTCGCGGCCGGCTGTGGAAATGCCGGGCCATGACCAACCCTTCGGGTTGCTCACAGCCCTTGGACAACGCTTCGCGTTGCCCACAATTCCACAGCCACGACGGCGGTATACAGACAGGAACTCAGGACCGAGAAACTCTCAAATCACCTGGACCAAAAACTGGGGGCAGGCCTACCAGGTGCGCGACCGGTTCGGGGCGGTGCACGGGCAGTCGTTCACCTACGACGCGGCCCGTTCGCGCGTGGCGCGGGTGAGCGACGAGGTGGGCGGGCAGTCGGCCGATTTTGCCTATGATCCGGGTTCGGACCTGGTGAGCGGCTTGACTTGGCGGGGCGGGTCGGGGCAGAAGGTGGGCGGCATGGAGCAGCGGTGGGACAACCTGGACCGGCTGGTGTCGGTGGCGGTGCGCGACGGCCGCGGCGGGCTGGCCAGCCGTTTCGGCTACGGTCACGACGCGCAGGGGCGCCGCACGCAGGCGGTGCTCGAGGATGCCACGTCGTGGTCCTACGGTTACGATTCCCTGGGGCAGGTGACGTCGGGCCAGCGGCGCCTGGCCGACGGCCGCACCCCGCTGGCGGGGCGCACCTATGGCTACGGTTTTGACGGCATCGGCAACAACCCCGGTTGAAGGTGCCCTGCGCCCGGTCGTGGTGGGCCGCAAAAACTACCGGTTCGCCGGCAACGAGAGAGTCAGCACGGCAGCCGCCGTCTTCTACAGCCTCATCGAGAGGGCCACGCGCCGCGGCCTCAATGTCGCCGACCACCTCGGAGACATCATCCGCCGGCTTGCCTCCCATCCGGCCCGGCGTATTGGCGAACTCCTGCCCGACCAGTGGAAGCCCCCCCGGCCTGATTCACCTGTCCCCCGTGTGCGCCGGGGGGGCACGGTCGGGGTGAATCCGGAACGGGTCAGCCCCGCCTTATTTTCTTCCCGATCCACCACGCGAGCCCTTCCGCATAGGCGCGGAATTGCTCCAGGCGGTGTCCGCGCGCTTCGGGGCAGCGCAGCATCCAGCGCGCTTCGAACGGCAGGAAACGGCCCAGCCAGTCGCGCAGGGTGTAATTCTTGATCAGGTAGCGGATTCGCATGCGCTGGTAAAGCCGGTGGAAGCCGGGGCTGTTGACGGTCAGGCTCACGGATTCGTGGTGGAAAAGGACGGCCGCGGGGGCGTAGCGCACCCTCCACCCGGCGCGCCGGATCCGCGTGCACAGGTCGCTTTCCTCGAAGTAGGCGGGGAAATAGTCCTCGTCGTAGCCGCCGACGCGCTCCAGCACATCGCGGCGCACCGCGAAACCGGCGCCGGTCACGTAGTCCACGTCCCGCGGCTCGTCCCATTCCCCGCGGTCTTCCTGCCCCGATCCATAGTGGCCCGTCATGCCGTTGGGGTGGATCTTCGCACCGGCGTGCTGCAGGGTGCGGGTGCCGGGGTAATAGATCTTGGCGCCGGTCACCGCGATGGCGGGATCCTCCGTCATCGGGCGCAGCAGCTCGGTGACGAAACCCGGTGTCACCTCGGTGTCGGGGTTGAGGAACACGATCACCTCGCCCCGCGACGCCCTCCATCCGGCATTGTTTCCGCCGCCGCACCCGAGGTTCCGGTCCAGGGGGAGCAGGCGGATTTCGAGGCCGCATTCCCGGGCGGCCCTGCGGGCGGCGTCCGCGCTGCCGTCGCGCGAGGCATTGTCGGCCACCACCACCTCCAGCGGGCGGTGCTCCAGCCGGGCCACGCTGCGAAGGCACGGCGCGATGTAACCGGCGCTGTTATAGCAGAGAATCACGACGCTGACGCGCGCGGAAGGGGGCAGGGGAACGGCGGCCTCCGGGGTCACGCGCCGGTTACCGGCTCCCGGCCGGCGAGGGAAGCCGGGTCACCTTGTCCGTGGCAACTTCCGGCAGGGGCTGCGACGGTGCGGCTCCCGCGGCAGCGGCGGGCGCTGCGGATTCCGCCGTCCGGGGGGCCGGGAGCGGATTCGTCGCCCCCGAAGCCTTGGCGGGTGCGGAAGGCGCGCCCGCGGCGGGTGGCGCCGGTTCCGGGGCGGATGCCGCCGCCACCTCGGCCACGGCCGCCGGCTTGGCCACGTCACCCAGGGCCCGCAGGCCGAGCAGTTCGCTCACCGTCACGAACTCGAAACCCTTCGCGCGCACCTGGTCAATAATGGCCGCTGTGGCATCGATGCTTTTCGGGTAGCGGTCGTGCATCAGGATGATGGTGCCGTCGCGCAGGTTCTTGAGGATGAGGTCCTCCATCTGCTTGCTTGTGCTGCCCTCGCGCCAGTCGTTCGTGTCGATGTTCCAGCAGATGATCTTCAGCCCCAGTTCCTCGCAGACTTGCTGGACCTTGGCGTTGGCCATTCCGAACGGCGGGCGCATCATCGCGGCGTCCACCCCCGCGGCGGCTTTGATCGCGTCGTTGGTCTTTGCCAGTTCCTCGCGCGCCTTGGCGGGGTCCAGTTTGTTCAGCACGGGGTGGGTCCAGGAGTGGTTGCCCAGTTCAAAACCTGATTCGGCGAGTTGACGCGCCAGTTCCGGGTTCTTTTCCACGTTCGGGCCGATCAGGAAGAAGGTCGCCCGCACATTCTTGGATTTCAGCAGTTCAATGAGTTGCGGCGTGAACTTCGGATTGGGGCCGTCGTCATAAGTCAGCGCCACCAGCTTGCGCCCGGTGCTCCATTCGCGGATCATTTTGTGGTTGGGACCGGGCGTCTGGACGGCTCTCGCGCCGGGCGCGCCCGCCGCCGCGCGGGCACCCGGTGCGCCCCCGGACGCCGGCGTGCCCGCCTTGGTCATCTCCTCCGCACGCTTGTAATCCTCCACGATGGAGGAAAGCGATCCGGATGAAGGTTCGTCGTCGGCCTTGGACGCGCTGACCGTTCCGCCGTCGGCGCTTTGTGTCGCGGACCTCATGTAAATCTGAAAGCCCAGGAAGGCGATGAAGAAGCATCCGCCGAAGACGGCGGCCAGCAGGATCAGTTTCAGCAGTCGGAGCACGGGAACCTCAACACGGGATGATCTGCGTGCCAGCGCACGCTATGGCTGACTCTACCCCGGAATGGGCGGGGACTTCGGTCGCATGGCGAATGAGCCAATCCGGCCGCGAACGGCTTCTCAGGCGGTTTCGCCGGGGGGGGCGCCGTCGTCGCGCATGAGGGCGTTGTAGGCGCGCACCGCCACGGGGATCGCGTCCTGCAGGTCGCAGATCGCGTCGTTCATTTCGCCCCGGGCAAAGTCCTCGGCCCCGTCGCCGTGGCCTGCCCGGATGGCCGGGGCCGCCGCGCCAAATTCCGACACGGAAACCGACGCCAGGCGCACCGCCGCAAGCAGGGCCTCGGCGGCGTTCAGGCCGGATCCGCGGAACGCGGCGACGGCTGCCTCCACCTTCGCCGGATCAAACACCGGCCGCCCGATGGACACGGCGCGGCTACCGGGTGCGCTGGACGGTGATGTCGCCGGCGTTGCCGGATGCCGCGGCCGGCGCCGGGGCGGGCTTGGCGATGGCGCTTCCGGCGCTGTCCACGGCCTTGGCCAGTTCGCGGATGGCTGCGGCGATGTCGCGGTTGGCCTGCGCAACTTCGCTCGTGGCGGCGGCGACCGCCAGGTCCTGGCTCTGGGCGATGTTGCCGGTGTCAACCGCCGCGCGGGAAACTCCGGTGGAGGGCTGGCCGAAGACCGGTTTGAGGGCCTGCGCCTGGGCCGGCGAGGCGAACTCGACCCGGTACACATGGAGGGTGAGCAGGACCAGCGCCGCGGCAATCACGGTCAGGATGGCGTTGGTGTATGCGGTGGTTGTCAAACGAGGCTTCATGACAGGTGGTCCCCTTGTCGGTTGGTGTGCTGCGAATTACTTGAGGTAGTAGGACAGGCTCTCAATTTCAATCGCCAAATCCACGTAGTGCACCTTCACCCCGGCCGGCACGATCAGCCGCTTGGGCACGAAGTTCAGGATTCCCGCGATTCCCAGTTTCACCAGGCGGTCCACCAGCGGCTGGACGGTTTCGGCGGGAATGGTGAGGACCGCGATGTCGGCCCCGCCCACCTTCAGGTGCTTCTCCAAGTCGTCCACATGGTGGATGGCCACGCCGTTCCACGTCGTGCCCACCTTGGCCTGGTCCACGTCAAAGGCCATGACGAACTTGACCCCCTGGCGGATGAAGCCCGCGTAGGTCATGAGCGCCGATCCGAGGTTGCCGACGCCCATAAGGATGACCCGGACGGGACGGTCGGTGCGGAGGATCCGCTTCAGGTTTGCCCGCAGGTCCGACACGTAATAGCCCAGCCCCGGCACGCCGAACTGGCCGAAGTAGGCCAGGTCCTTGCGCACCTGCGCGCTGTTGAGGCCCAGGTGCTCGGCCAGTTCCTGGCTCGAAACCTTCTCCACGTTGGACCACTCGAGATTCTGCAGGACGCGCGTGTAAAGCGACAGGCGCTTGATGACCGCCTTGGGGATCCGCGCGATCCGCTCCTGTATCTCGGGAGCCCGCAGCGGCTCCCGGATCCGGTCGGGTTCCGGGCGGTGATCGTCGTTTGGCTGGGTCATATTCTGGGTCTGCCGTCGCGGGGGCTCGATTGCCCGCCACCCGTTTCGCTTTGCGCGTGTCGCGCGTCAAGGGCGAAACGGCGACCCCAATTGGAGGCTCCATGTGCCTTTGCGGTTGCCAAACGGGCCGCGCCGCCCTTTCAAACTGGGCGCGATGTCCGATATGCCGCCACTTCCGCGCGGGCTGGGCGCACTGCTGCCGCCCGGCCCGTCCCAGCCGCCCGCACCGGCTCCCGCCCCGCGCCGCGACCCGTCGCTCCGCTGGCTGTTCAGCGAGCCCGCGTTCTACGTCATCGTGGCGGCGCTGGCCCTCTTCACCCGCCTGTGGCTCGTTTCCGCCAAGCCCCTCCACCACGACGAGAGTCTCTTCGCCTACTACGGCTACTTTCTCTACCGGGGATTCGGCTACGACTACCAGCCGATCCTCCACGGGCCCGTGCTGCAGCATGTGTCCGCCCTGATCTTCCTCCTGTTCGGCGACAGCCAGTTCACCATGCGCCTGCCCGCGATCCTCGGCGGGCTGATGATCTTCCCGGTGGCCTGGTACTGGGGGCGCTACCTGGGGCGGGGCGGCGCGATGGCGGCCCTGCTGCTGCTGGCGCTTTCGCCGTCCATCACCTACTACTCGCGTTTCCTGCGCAACGACGTGCCCTACCTCGTCGTCACGATGTGGTGCGCGCTGTGCCTCGTGCGGGCGCTGCACACCGGCCGCCGGCGGTATGTCTTCGGGGCCCTGTTCGCCGCCGCCCTCGCCTTCTGCATGATGGAAAGCTCCATCTTCTTCTTCGCCGCCTGCATCGGCTTCCTCGGCGTGACCACGGTGGCCGACTGGCTGTGCTGGCGCCGCGCGCCAGCGGACGGACTGCGGCGCTTCCCCGGCGACGCGGTGTTCTTCGTCCCGCGGCAGGTGGAGCCCGCGACGGGGGCGCGGCGGTGGCTGGGTCCGGCGGCGGCGTGCCTCGCGGCGGCCGCGGCCGTCACCGGGTTCGCGCTGTGGATCTATGTCCGCGTCTTCCAGTTCAGCCTTCCCCTCGACGAGACGATCGCCCGCGCGCTGGGCGCGTCCGGGGCGCAGCCGAACCTTTCGGCCGGGCGCGTGGTGATGGCCTCGCTTCTCTTCCCGCCCGCCGTGATCCTGTGCGCGGCCGTGATGGTCAACTTCCGCCGGCCCCGCGGCGAGCGGGGGGCCTTCCACTACTTCCTCCATGTCGCGTGGAAAAACCGCTGGGTCGTGCTGGCCGGGTTTGCCGTGGCGGTGCTGATGTACGCCACCCTCTTCACCACGTTCTTCACGCACACGCGCGGCCCCGACTTTTCGGGCAATGACCGGCTGCTCACGCCGCTCCAGATCTACAAGAACACCTGGGACTACTGGTGGGACCAGCACAAGCTCCACCGCATCAAGGGGCCGTTCCACTACTACCTGCCCATCCTGCTCCTTTACGAACTCCCCGCGCTGGTCGTCGTGCTGACCGGCTGGGCAGGGTCGCTGTTTTCCGGCGCGGCCAGGTGGCGGCATGCGGCGGTTTTCATCGCGGTCCAGGCGGCGGGCTGGATCGCTTATTTTGCGGCCGACACCCTGGCCCGACGGGCCAACGGCATCGGGATTCCCTGGCGCATCATGGACGCGAAGTTCCATGTCACCGGCCCGGGACACCTGATGCTGGCGCTGTTCTATGTGCAGATGCTCACCCACGCGGCCGGCACGTTTTTTGTCCGCGGCAGGTTCGTCGAGGCGTTCCTCACCTTCTGGATGGTGACCAGCATCTTCGCATACTCCTACGCCGGGGAGAAGGTGCCGTGGCTGACCGTGCACGCCGCGGGCCCGATGATCCTGCTCGCGGGGCTCTACATCGGCCGCTGGTGCGCCCGTGCGGACTGGACCCCGTTCCGCCGGGCCGCCGCGTGGACCCTGGTCGCGTTCGCCGTCCTGTGGCAGTTCCGCAACACCGCGTTTGCCAACTTCGTCCACCCCGCCAGCCCCGCCGAACGCATCGTGTACAACCACACTTCGCCCGACATCGACTTCGCCGCGGACCGCATCCGCGAAATCGCCCACCGGACCTCCCTGGGCAAGCGTTTGCCGATCCTCGTGAAGGGCGAGATGGAGTGGCCCCTTTACTGGTACCTGCGCGACTTCCCCAACGCCTTTCCCGGCACGGCCGAGGACGCGTCCACCACGAGCCGTCCCGTGGTGCTTGTGAACTGGGAGGACGCGGGGCACCCGAACCTGACGCAGAACTACGTCATTCAGCGGCTCAAGGTCCGCGAGTGGTGGGAGCCGCCCCTGCTCGACTTCGGCGCGATGGCCAACATCTACCGCGTGTTCACCACGCGCGAAAGCCGCCGGGCCGGCGCGCCGAACGGCGAGGCGCTGGACGCCTCGCTGCTCGAGTGGAAGAAGCTGTGGCACTACATGGCCTACCGCTCCATCTTCCTCGACCAGCGCGACCCGGTCTTCTCCAACAACGCCAACGAGTTCGCCTTCTGCGTGCGCAAGGACATCGACGAGACCTACCTCAGGCGCGAGTGGCTGATGGTCCTGCCGAAACGGCCGGAAATCCCGGTTTATCCCGAACCGAAGCTGTACCCGTGAACTTCCGGGTCCCGGATCGGCCCGCGCGTCAGAACCTCAGCCGGTAAACGCCCTCATACACGACGCGCCCGCCGGGAGCCATGAACTGGCGGTAGGCGTTCTGGTTCACGTCGATGTCGCGCAGGCCGGCACGCTGTGCCACGTCCAGGAAATTGTTCAGGTCGTTGCGGTCGTAGCCGCGCACCGTGACCACGGTCCAGTCGTTCTGCTGGCGGACGCCGGCCACGCTGAGCCGGGCCTGGGCGGCAAGCGCCTGGATGCGGGCGGCGGGGGCGGCCACCTGGACGGGCGGGGGAGGCGCGGCCGCCGACTGGGCCGGGAGCGGGGTGGGGGCGGGCGTGGAAGCCGGAGACGGGGTGGGAGCCGGTTTGGTATCCGCCCGCTTCTCGTCCACCTGCTGCTGCAGGTACCACAGGATCAGGGCGATGATGCCGGCCATCACTCCCAGCCGCAGGATGAGTTTCATGGGACAAGGATGGCACGGTTCTCCCCGAACCACAAACCAATTCTCCGGGCCAAACGCGACCTCACCCGCCTGGCCGGGAAGCGCCGGGATCACGCGGGAGACAAGAAAGGCGGCGATCGGCCCTCATCCGGGGCGCGTTTTCGCGTGTTTTCCGCGATCCGCGCGGCTAACGGGTCGCTTTGTGACTGGCGCCTGCCCGGGTCCGGCGCCCCAGTTCCTCCGCCACCAGTTGCACGGCCTCGTCCGTGGCCGCGGCAATCGGCACCCGGATCGCGTCCGCGGGCGGTTCCAGGTCACGGAACTGTCCTTCGAGGATCCGGTCGAAATCCCTGACGAGCAGGTGACCGCGGCGGGCGCGTGCCTCCAGGCGGCGCGCGATGGTTGCGGCGTCCCCTTCCAGGAACACAAAAACGACTTCCGGATTCCCGCCGCGGAGCACGTCCCGGTAGCGCTCCTTCAAGGCCGAGCAGGCCAGCACGGCCCCGCCCTGCGCCTCCCACCCTGCCATCTGCCCGGCCAGCAGGGCCAGCCACGGGGCGCGGTCGTCGTCGTCCAGGGGTTCGTTGCGTCCCAGCTTGGCGCGGTTCGCGGGCGGGTGGTGATCGTCCGCGTCATGGAACGGGATTGCCAGCCGCGCGGCGAGTGCCTTGGCCAGGGTCGTCTTGCCGCAGCCGGTCACGCCCATCACCACCAGGATCATCGCCCCGCCTCCGCAAACTTCGATTCCAGGGCCCAAAGGCCCAACGCCGGGTTCGAGATGAAGAAAACCTCCTCGCCGTCCGGCATCGTGTTCCATCCGTCGCGCAGGCCGGGGGCCGGGTAACGCGCCGACATCGCATCGAGGTCCGCGTACCCGAATCCAACGCCTTCGACCTCGCCGCGCGTCAGTCCGCCCGCGCAGTAGGTGATCCGGAACCGTCCCTCGGATGATCCGTGGATCAGGTGGGCTGCCGCGCTGAGGTTGCCGCGCAGGTCCTCGTGCTGCCGCACCGCCTGGAGCGTTGCCGGCGTCCCCCGGTAGCCGTACTTGCGGATGAGGCCGTCCACCGCCGGGTCCTCGCCAAACTCGCGCACGCCGGGTGCCAGCACAACCAGTTCGCCGTCGTCCGCCATCGCCAGGCGCGTGCGGTAAATGGCCTTGTTGCCCAGCCACGTGCTCTTGAACTCTGCGGGATCGAGGTAAACCACCGCCTTGCGGATCGGGCGCGACAGCAGGTCCAGGTTCACCCGCTGGCAGAGCGCCGCCCCGTCCAGGAAACAGGCCCGGTCCTCGCCCGCAAACAGGCCGCGGGTTTCCAGGCGCCCGGTCGCGGCGTCGCGCGCCCGCACCGTCAGCAGGTAGCTGATCGGCAGGTCCGCCGCCAGGTGCCCGCCCATGTAATTGAACACGTCGCGCACGGGCGAACTCTCGCGCCCCATGATGCGCTCCATGTTGCACACCGCCCCGATGAAGTGCGTCTTGTTGATCGTGTCGGCGCCGCCCACGCCCGTGAAGATGTTCTTGTTGTGGTTCGCGATGCCCACCACCTCGTGCGGCACCAGTTGCCCGACCGAGATGATGCGGTCCCACCTTCCCTCCACCAGCAGCCGATTCACCATGCACTCGATCGGCCAGTCCAGTTTGCCCCCCGTGACCTTGCGGACAAACTCCGCCGGCACCGTGCCCAGCGACACCACCTCGTCGCGCCAGTTGTGCACGCGAAACCGGTCGGTCGGGATGCCCGGAAACATCGCGCCGATCTGCCCGCCCGTCATGGGCGTGTGGGTTCCCAGCGCGGGCAGGATCAGCAGTTCCTCGCAAACAGGTGCCAGGCGTTCGTGAAGCAGGACGGTCAGCTCGCCCGCATACGAATGCATGCGCGTGATGTCCGGCGGGATCAGCAGCACCCGCCGCACGGGACCCAGCCGCGCCAGGTAAGCGTCCACAAAGCACCGGATTTCCTCGTCGGTCAGGCCGCGATTTTCGGGGACGAATCGTTGGGTGGTCATGTCTTTTTGACCATCGCGGGGCGAAATCGGGCGCTTCCAGAACAAAATCGAAAAGGGCCGATTTCTCCGGCAGGTTGCCTCTCCATCGGATGGAAGGGGCGTTTCCGTTCCGAAGGGATCAAAGAGTCAAGATTCCCGTGGACTTAATGGATTTTGCGTATACTTTCAGTTTCCAGCCGGATGCTTCTGTTGTCCAGGGACGGTTGCGATTCAACAATCCTTCGTTTCGGTTGGTTGCGGCCGCCACAATTCCCCTGATTGCGAAGGAGATGTGCCGTGTCTCTTCTTTCCTTTCGTGCCGGTCGCGCCCGCGCGGCAGCGATTGCTTTCTTCGTCCTCGTCGTTTCGCTTCTTGCGCTTCTTCCCACAGGGGCGGGGGCGGCCCAGACGCTGGCCGACGCGAGGTGGTTTGAGCGCCGCCTCGCCGACGGCGTCGTGTGGCGGTTCTACCTTTTTGACGACCTCTTCGGTGCCAAGCAGAGCATCAGCTACGTCGATGCGGATCTGAACAACCCGAATGTCTCCATCGAGTTTCCCTACCTCGCCAGCAGTCGCCAGAAAACCAGCGCGATGGTGCCGGGGCAGTTTCCCGGAGCCGCGGCGGGCATCAACGGCACCTATTTCGACACGACCGGCAGCGGCGGACACCGCACTTACCTGCGCGTCAACAATGTGGAGGTCCCGCCGGGCGGCGCCCTGTTCTCCGCGTGGGGGTACAACGGGGCCCTGGCCCTGGATACCATGGGAACGGCTTCGATGCCCTTGAAGCCCGCGGGCGGCTGGGTGGACGACCTGGTGCACCCGGACATCATGGCCTGCGGCCCCATGCTCATCATCAGCAATGTGGTGCAGTCCGCCTCGTTCACCTCCATCGGCTCGCACTGCACCGGCCGCAACCCGCGCAGCGCGGTGGGCCTGACCGCGACCAACCACCTGATCCTGCTCACCGCCGACGGTAGGACCGACATGGCTGCCGGGATGACCTGCGAAGAACTGGCCCAGACGATGGCCCAGCTCAACTGCCCGAACGCGCTGAACCTCGACGGCGGAGGCTCCACCACCCTGTGGGGCAGGGGAGAGCCCTACAGCGGCGTGCTGAATTTTCCCTCGGACAACAGCGCCTACGACCACGCGGGCGAGCGTTCGTGTTCCAACGCCATCGCCGTGCTGGCTCCCGCGGCCGCGCCCGCCCTGTGGGACGGGCGCCTCGTTTCCAAGTCCTTCGCCGGATCCATGCTCACCGGAAGCGAGCAGACGGTGATGCTGACCTACCAGAACATCGGCACGCAGACCTGGACGGCGGGATCCACCACCCTGACCACCGCCCGCCCCGCGGGTCACGCCAGCCCGTTCTTCAAGTCCGACGCCTGGACGAGCAGCAGCACCCCGGTGCTGATGAGCCCGGCAAGTGTCGCCCCGGGGCAGAATGCCACCTTCACCTTTGCGCTGAAGGCGCCGTCCGTGCCCACCACGACGGTGTACAACGAGTTTTTCCAGCTCGACCAGGCGGGGATAGGCAGGATCGGCCCGTCGGACAGCGATGCGTGGATGCGGGTTGTCGTGGAACCGCCCGCGACGGGGGGCGCCTCCTTCTATGTGGAGAGCCGCAGCGGCGGGCAGAATTACGCCTGGTACACAGACAGCGGCATGGCCGACTCGGGCACCAACTGCACGGCCACCGGGGCCACGGGCAACATCGGCATGCGTTACGGATCGACCTACCGCAGCGTGGCCGGGGCCAAGTCGGCAACCGTCGCGCCCAACTTCCCCGGCGCGGGTGACTACAAAGTCTATGTGGCCTGGGGGAGTGGATCCAGCCGCCAGAATCCCATCACTTACACGGTCAACCACACCGGGGGCGCCAGCAAGTTCCTCGTGGACCAGACCGCCATTTCCAACACATGGATCCAGCTCGGGACAACGCCTTTCAATTTCAATGTCGGTTACGGCGGAACCGTGGTCATGTCGAACGCCGACATCGACGTGAGCGGGTCCATGTACACCGGCGCGTTCAAGTTCGAGTTTGTTCCGCCGGCCCGGGTGGCGGACTGGTCCCTCTACTAGGCGAATCCGGCCACACAGCCCGCGCGTGACCGCGCCCGTTTTTCCTCGACCCTTTCCCTTGCCCCGTGCCGTCTGGGGGTACAGTCAAGGAAATCGCGGAGGTGAAATCGCCGGCGTGTCGCAGTCCGAAGTCCTGATGTGGGTGCTGTTCAACCTGGTGGTGCTGGGCATGCTGGCGCTGGACCTCGGCGTGTTTCACCGCAGGTCGCGCGTGGTCAGCCTGCGCGAGTCGCTGGTATGGAGCGTGATCTGGACGGTCGTGGCACTGCTGTTCAACGCCGTAATCTACTTCTGGCGCGGCCGCGACCCGGCGATGCAGTTCCTGACCGGCTACCTGATCGAACGGACCCTGAGTTTCGACAACCTGTTCGTCTTCCTGCTGGTGTTCCAGTATTTCCAGGTGCCGCAGGCGTACCAGCACAAGGTGCTTTTCTGGGGCATCCTGGGTGCGCTGGTGATGAGGGCGATTTTCATCGCGGCCGGAATCCAGATCATCGAGGCGTTCCACTTTGTCCTCTACCTGTTCGGCGCGCTGCTGATCTTCACGGGCATCAGGCTGCTGTTCTCGGGCGAGACGAAGATCGAGCCGGAGCGCAACACCGTGCTGCGCCTGTTTCACCGTTTCGTGGGCACGACGAAAACCTACGAGGGCGACCGTTTCTTCGTGCGGCGCGAGGGCCGCATCCTGGCGACCCCCCTCTTCATCGTGCTTCTATTTGTCGAATCCACCGACCTGGTGTTCGCCGTGGATTCGATACCGGCGATCCTCGGCATCTCCCGCGACGGCTTCATCGTCTACACCTCCAATGTGTTCGCCATCCTCGGTCTGCGGGCCCTTTATTTCGCGTTGGCCGGCATCATGAACCTGTTCCGCTACCTGAATGTCGGCCTGTCGGCGATCCTCGTTTTTGTCGGCGTGAAGATGCTCATCGAGAAATGGGTGCCCATCTCGACCGGGCTTTCGCTGGCGGTCGTGATGGGGGTGCTCACCGTCGCGATCCTGGCGTCGGTGTGGATCCCGGCCAAGGACGCCGCGGCGCCGGAAAAGTAAACCCGCGCCCCGCACGGGCGCCGGCTGCCCGTCCGGGACACGCGCGTCTCCGTCCCCGGAAAATCGGAATAATCGGACACGGAAGGGCCAAGAACCGGCGCGTGGCGCCTGTATGGTGAATCAAGGAAATCGGACCAGTTTCAGTCTGATTCCCAAAAACAGCAAAAGGAAAAACCAATGAACTCGACCAAGACGTTCGGCCTGCTGATCGCCATGCTGGCCGTTTTCATGGGCTTCGGCTTCATGCTCGACCGCGCCCTGGGCACGGGCGGCAAGTGGATGATGATCGCGACAATCATGGCCCTGGTGATGAACTGGGTCAGCTATTTCTACTCGGACAAGATCGTGCTGAAGATGTACGGGGCGCAGGAGGTTTCGCGCGAGGAGGCGCCCGAACTCCACGAGATCGTGGAGCGGATCGCCCAGCGCGCGGGCATCCCCAAGCCCAAGGTGTGCATCGTGCCCTCCGACGACCCGAACGCGTTTGCCACGGGCCGGGACCCCGCGCACGCCGTGGTGGCGGCGAACCAGGGACTGCTGCGGCTGCTGAACCGCGACGAGGTGGAGGCGGTGATGGCCCACGAGATCGGGCATGTTCGCAACCGCGACACGCTCGTGTCCACGGTCGCCGCAACGATCGCCGGTGCCGTTTCCATGCTGGCCCAGGGGGCGCAGATGGGGCTCCTGTTCGGCGGGGGCGGGCACCGTGACCGCGAGGAAGGCGGAAGCCCGCTGGCCCTGGTCGGCGTTCTCCTGATGGTGATCCTCGCGCCCATCGCGGCCATGATGGTCCAGTTCGCCATTTCCCGCACGCGCGAGTTTGGCGCGGACCGGGCGGCCAGCGAATTCACGGGCAACCCGATGGCGCTGGCGAGTGCGCTCCGCAAACTCGAACAGTACGCGCGGGGCGGCGTGCACGACACGGAGGTGAATCCGGCGACGGCGCACATGTTCATCGTGAATCCGCTTTCGGGCGGCGGAATGTCGAAGCTGTTCTCGACGCACCCGCCCACGGAGGAGCGGATCGCCCACCTCGAGGAAATCGCCCGCGGCAACCTGACCGGGCGCGGCGCCGTGGCCTCGGGTGCGGCGGGCACCTTCCGGTGATCTGGAGAAAAAAGGAACCCATGGAAACTGAAACCCGGCAGCCGGATTCCCCCGGTGGCATGGAAGAATCGAATGGCGCGGCCCCGTCCCCGGCGGACGGGGCCGCCATCCCCCCGTCCGAGGCCCGGGTGGCCGACCTGACGGACAAACTGCTGCGCCTGAGCGCCGACTTCGACAATTTCCGGCGCCGCAACGCCACGGTGCGGAGCGAGGCGCGCCGCGACGCAAAGCGCGACCTGCTGGCCGCGTTCCTGCCCGTCTACGACCATTTCGTGATGGCCCTGGACGCCGCCGAGGAGCGGCCGGAGGTGGCCCCGTTCATCGAGGGGTTCGAGATGATCCGCGTTCAGTTCGACGCGTTTTTCCGCGAACAGGGTTTCGACATGCTTGCCCCGGCGGAAGGCGATCCCTTCGATCCGAACGTGCACGAGGCGGCCGGTATCCTGCCCGCGACGTCCGCGGAGATGTCCGGGGCCGTGGCGCGTACCCTGCAACCGGGTTTCACCTTCGACGAGTGCCTCGTCCGCCCTGCCAGGGTGCTGGTTTTCGGCTAGGCGCCCTACAGCATCCCGCGCTGGCGGAGGATGAACACCGCCAGCACCACGACCGCGATGAACCAGCGGTAGTAGACGAAGATGGCGTACCTGCGCGTCTGGACGTATTTGAGCAGGAAGCGGATGGCGAGGATGCCGACGATCGCCGACATCAGCACGCCGGTCAGCAGGGACAGGTCAAAATCCGCCGGCTTGATCTCCTTGATCTTGAGCAGGGCGGCCCCCGCGATGATGGGAGTGGCCATGAGGAAGGAGAACCTCGCCGCCGCGGGGCGGGCGAGGCCGAGCAGCAGCGCGGCCAGGATCGTCACGCCGCTGCGCGACACGCCCGGCAGGATGGCCAGCGCCTGGGCCGAGCCGATGATGAGGGCGTCCCGGTAGGTGATGTGCTTCACGTCGCGCGACTGGCTGCCCACGCGCTCGCTGATCAGAAGGAGGAGGCCGAACACCGAGAGCGAGACCGCCACCATCCAGATATGGCTGAGGTCGTGGTAAAAGAAGTCCTCAAGCGGCTTCTCGAGCAGCTTGCCCGCCACCGCACCCGGTATGGTTCCCAGGATGACTTTGGGCAGCAGTCCCCCCGTTGTCCCGCCCAGCCAGCGCTTCTGTCGCAGATCCCCGATGTACGACGCGCAGATCTGCAGCCAGTCGAAGAAAAAGTAGATCAGGACGGCAAAGAGGGTTCCGAAATGGAGGGCGACGTCGAAAGCCTGCTTCTCCTCGGGAAAGGGCCAGCCGAAAAGCCACGGGACGATGACCAGGTGGGCCGAACTGCTGACGGGAAGGAATTCGGTCAGGCCCTGGACCGCCCCGAGGGCGGCCGCCTGCGGTATGGTGTAGAGCACGCGGTGATCCTTGGATGCTGGGTGGTGGGTGGAGCGGACAGCCCCCCAAAAAGCGCGAGCCATCCCGCGCCACGCAACTTTTTTCGGGTTGCGGCCGGTCGGTTTCCGTGGTGGCTGGAGAAACGACCATGACCATGAGCCAGACCACCCCAAGCACGTTTATCGTCATTGCCACCTACAACGAGGGCCCCAACCTCCGCGAACTCCTTCCGCGCCTGCGCGAGGTGGCGCCGGACGCCTCCATCCTGATCGTGGACGACAATTCGCCGGACGGGTCGCCGGATTTTCTGCGCGCCGAGGCGGAGAAGGACCCGAGGATCGTTCCCCTCATCCGCGGGGGCAAGGAGGGGTACGGCGGTGCGGTCCTGGCCGGTTTCCGAAAGGCGCTGGAACTGGGTGCCGAGCGGATCGCCAGCATGGATGCGGACTTCAGCCACGACCCGGCGGACGTTCCCGCGCTGCTGGCGGGCCTGGAGCAGGGCGATGTGGCCATCGGGTCGCGCTACTTCCAGGGCGTCCGCGTGCTCAACTGGCAGCCGTCGCGGCTCATGCTCAGCCTGTTTGCGAACCGCTATGTCCGCACCATCCTGGGCATCCCGGTGAGCGACGCCACGAGCGGGTTCCGGGCCTATCGCCGTCCGGCGGCCGAGGTCGTCGCGGCCACGCGGATCGCTTCGCGCGGCTACTCGTTCCTGGTCGAGCTGCTGTATCGCATCCACTGCCGGGGTTTTCGGCTGGTGGAGGTGCCGATCATCTATTCCGAGCGGCGCGAGGGGCAGTCCAAGATGAGCAAGGGGGTCATCTTCGAGGCCATGCTGCGCCCCTGGATCCTCAGGTTCGGGCCGAAGGGAAACTGAACGCCTCGCCCGGCGGTTATTGGGTCCAGTGGGCAAACCCGGGCGCGGCGGCCGCGGGCTGGGCCAGGTCGTCCCTGAACCGCGCCCACAGGACCGGCGCGTAGATCGCGAGGTCGCGTCCCAGCCGGCGCAGGCGGTCCTCCACCTTCGGGTTCTTCAACTGGTCGTTCGCGTCAAAATCGTTGCCGCTGCCGGCCACCTGGTAGGGGAGGGTCCAGCCGTGGCAGTAAAGGATCGCCGCGCGCATCGTGTCGAAGCAGCTCACGCCCTGCGATCCGCCGGTGGCCGCGACGAGGCCGAAAAGTTTGCCCGAGATCTCGTGGTAGAGGAAGTCGAACAGGTTCTTCGTCGCCCCGCTCATGCAGCCGTGGTATTCGGGACTTCCGATGATGAACCCCTCGGCCCATTTCACCTTGTCGAGCAGCAGCCGCACGTTGGGCTCGCCGGAGTAGTCGCGGGCCGCCTCAAACACGGGCAGGGGAGTGTCGGCCACGTCGAACAGATCGGTCTGGGCGCCGCAGGCCCGCGCCGAGTCGAGCACCCGGTTGACCAGCACGCGCGTGTGCGAGGTGGGGCTGGTGCTGCCGCAGATGCCGAGAATCTGAACCATCGGTTGTCCGTCCATGGGTGAAATCGCGGGCGCCCGGGCGCCATGTTCCCTACCTAGGTCGCGGGCCCGCGAAACACACAACCGAAATTGCGGATCCCGCGCCCGTCATGCCTCCCTCCCCTCAGGGTGCGGTTTCCGCCACGCCGCGTGCGAGAGCGCCGAGGGGGGAATCGGGCGGCCAGTTTCGGATGATCTCATCCAGCGCGGCCCTTGCCTGCCCCGTGTTCACCTCCATGCGCAATTCGTGCCGGGCGGCCCGGACGCGGAGCCATGCCCTCAGCCCGTCATCGAGACCGGGCATGGCACCCAGTTCACGCGACCAGCGGAGCGCATTCCACGGATCGTTCCCGGTCTCGGCGATGGCCACCAGTTCCGCCAGTGCCTTCTCGCGAATCCACGGGGCCGGCGAATGGGCGGCCCGCTGCAACGCCGCGCGCGCGGCGTCCGGGCGGTTCAGCTTGCCGGCCGCAATTCCCGCCTCGAGGGCGGCCAGCGATTGTTCCCCTGGATCGGCGGACCGCCCGGCGATTACGGCAAAGTGCTCCGCCGTTCGTCTCAGGGGCCCTTCCTGCCACTTCGGGTTCACGAGGTCGTCCCCGGCTTCCCGCTCGCACGCCAGCACCTCTCTTTCCACCGTTGCGACCCGCTGCGCGGCGGCGCGCAAAAGGGAAGCGCGGAACCGGGCCTCCAGCGCAAAATCGAATTGACCCGAAGAGGTGGTGACGGCGGCGGAGGCCGCGTTGGCGCACAGGTCGGCGGCGGGGGAGTATTCCCCGGCCAGTTCCGCGGCGCGGGCGCGGAACACACCCACCCGCAAATGGTCCAGGTGATCGGCAGGGGTGCGGTCCGATTCGGGGATGCGATCCCACTGGGCTTCCGCCGCGTCGCAGGACCGGTGGCCCTCGGCGGTGTTTCCGCGGACGAGGGCGAGCTTCGCGGCGCACAGGTGGAACGCCATCCGTTCGCGCGGCCCGGGCAGCGCGTGCTCGACGGCCGGCTGCATCTGCGGGTGGAGGAAGACCGAGCGCATGGCCCCTTCCAGCCACGGCTCGCGTTCGGGGATATCCAGGTACGCCCGGAAGAAATCGCCGGTCCCCTCCATATCCGCCGCGCGATGCGGGGAGGAAAGCGTAGCCGCCAGGATGGCCCGGGCCTGGTCGTCGCGCCGGGCGGATATGCACAGGCGGAACAGCTCAAAGCGCGCCCGCGGTGCGAGCGGTGACTGGACGCACAGGTCTGCAAAGCGTGAAAGGTGGCGGATTTGCGCCGCCTCCGTCATGGGGAAGTCACGCCGGCCGGGGCTGAAAAAGAAAACCTCGCGGTCGAAGCCCTCGAGCGCCCGCAGGTACTCGGCCTGGACCGCCAGCGATTCCGGGCGGCGCCGGAGCAGCGCGGAGAAAGCCTCCTCGGTGGCCGCCGGATCACCGCGGAGGCGTGCCTGGATTCCCCGGCCCAGGAGGCGCGCCGCCTCCGGATCACCCGACCGGAGGATTGCGAGCGCGTTCAGCCCCGCATCCCCGAGGCCGCGGTGTCCCGGGACCGTGGTTTCCCGCGCCTCCTCCGCCGGAACCGGCAGGGAGGCAAATTGCTCCAGGCTGCGGCGCGCGTCCGTCGCGGAAACACCGGCCACGAGCTGGGTCAGTCCGAGCACGCGCCACAGCGTTCGCACGGGTATCCCCGCCGGGATTCTTCCCGTTGCCAGGAGGCGCGCCAGGTTCCGCGCGGCCTCGGCCTCGCGGCCAAGGCGGCCCGCGTTGAGCACGCCCACCAGTTCCGGCAACACCGGATCTTCCGCGCCGCGCACTGATGCGAGAAGCTCCGCGTACAGCTGGCGGCTTCGCGCGTCCCGTCCCGTGCGGTAGAATTCCTCGGCCAGGAGGAACTGCGCCTCCGGGTCGGGGACCAGGAACCGCGGTGCGGCATCCGGCCGCGCAAGTCCCACCAGCTGATCCGCAGTGACAAACGCCACGGCCCCCGCGGCGCCGGCAGTGGCCGGCAGGGAGACGGGCAGTCCGTCTGTGGATACCGGCTTTTGTGCGCCGTCCTTTCTGCGGATGCGGACGAGACGGTCCTGCAGGACCAGCCACAACCATTCGCTGTCAACCGCCAACGCCGCGGCGATGGGTTGTTCGGAGGAGACGAGCACCCGTGGTGGCGTGTTGCCGGAGGCGTCTGATTCCAGAACCTGCCAGCGCAGCCGTTCGCCGGGTCCGGCGGTTATGCGGACAAAGGTGACGGCGCGCGAATCCGTTGTCCACCGCAGGCTCCCGGGCTGAAGACCGAGCAGGGTGGTTTCCGACGTGAGCCGGCACGGCGAACCATCATCGGTTCGCACCGCGCACACCTGCGGGACCAGGCAGCTCCAATCCACAAACGCGATTCGCCTGCCGTCCGGCGCCGGTACCGGGTTCGTCGCGTGTTGCCGGCGGGTGCGGTTCGGTAGGTTGAGGACCGGGAATCCCTCCTCCCACGCCACCCAACCGACACGATTGTCGCCGGTGAAAAACGGGTCGGAGGAGAGTCCGGGGGCCACGGTGACCTGGGAGGTGACGCCGTCCAGTCCCGCCGTGGCGATTGTCCACGCGCCCGAGGTCTCCCGCGTGAAGGCCAGCGTCGTCCCGTCCGGGCTCCAGGCCACGCGGTCGCCGCGCACCCGGTCCGCCGTGACGCGGGTCCGCGCCCCGGTGCGGGTGTCCGTCACCGTGACGCCCCGCTTCACCGACACGGCGGCGATCCGGTTCCCGTCCGGGGAGAAAGCGATGCAGCGAATCTCGTCGTCGGGCAGGCACCCGGCGAGGCACAGCGCCACGGCCGCCAGCGCACCCACTCGCGATGTTCGGGCGTCCAGTTTCATGGTGCCGATCCCATCCGTTCGCGTACCGTCCCGGCAACGGATTTCGCCGGGGCGGCAAAGCGGGGGTTGCCTCGGCGCTAAGGAGTCCGCATCATCCTCCGCAGTATGTCACCGCCTCCCGATCTTGCCCGCCTGCGTTTGTGCATCATCACCGACGACCAACCCCGTGCCAGTGATGCGCTTGTGCGCGTGGTGGCGGAGGCCGTGCGGGGCGGGGCCACGTTGGTGCAATACCGCGAGAAATCCGCGTCTCCCGCGCGGGTGTTTGCCGATTTGTCGGCCTTGGCGGGCGTCTGTCGTCCGGCCGCCGTGCCGGTGCTCGTCAACGCACGGATCCTGGAGTCGCTGGAGGAACCGGTCCCCGCGGATGGAGTCCATGTTCAGCACGACAACCTGGGTCGCCTGCCCGACCTGCTGAAACGCCTGGAAACTGCGGGGCCGCCGCTGGTCGGGTATTCGGCCCACGCGACCGATGAGGCCCGGTCCGCCTTCGGCCAGGGCGCGGACTTCGTGACCCTGAGCCCCGTGTTCGAAACCCCGTCCAAGGCCGGCATCCTGCGTCCGCTGGGGTTGGACGGATTCGGCGCGGGATGCCGCGCCCTCTCGCCGCGCCCCGTGATGGCCCTCGGCGGGATTGGCGGTTCCAGTGCCGCGCGCGTCATGGAAGCCGGCGCCTGCGGCATAGCCGTGATGCGGGGCGTGTTTTCCGCGCCGGACCCCCGCGCTGCTGCGGCCGCGCTGCGGCGCATCGTGGATTCCGGGGCTGCGGCGCGCCCCGCCGGGCGCCCCGCCGGTGCGTGATTTAGGGATTGCGCAGGCCAATCGGGCCTTCCCTAATGGGCTTGTTTGAGGGTGGCGCCCCGCAGGCGTCCCCCCGATAAATCAAAATGAAAAACGGGTGAATCCAAGTGAGTTCCTGGCGAGGCCTGATCGAAGAATACCGCGAATTTCTGCCGGTGACGGACGCGACCCCGGTCGTGACTCTGCGCGAGGGAAACACACCCCTGATCCCGGTCGAAAGCCTGGCCCGGGAGATCGGCCCGGATTTCGAGGTTTACGTCAAGTTCGAGGGCCTCAACCCCACGGGTTCGTTCAAGGACCGCGGAATGACCATGGCCGTGAGCAAGGCCCTGGAAGAGGGTTCGACGGCCGTCATGTGCGCTTCGACGGGCAACACGTCGGCCAGCGCGGCCGCGTACGCCGCGCGCGCCGGAATGGACTGCATCGTCATCATCCCCGACGGCAACATCGCCATGGGCAAACTGGCCCAGGCCCTGATGCACGGGGCCAGGGTGTTCGCCGTGCAGGGCAACTTCGACGACGCGCTCCGCATCGTCCGCGAGATCACGTCCACCCACCCCATTACGCTCGTCAATTCGGTGAACTGCTACCGCCTGGAAGGACAGAAAACCGGGGCCTTCGAAATCGTGGACGCGCTCGGCGACGCCCCCGACTACCATTTCATCCCCGTCGGCAACGCGGGCAACATCACGGCGTATTGGCGCGGGTACAAGGAGTACCTGGGCCATGACAGGATGAGCATCGTCCCGAAGATGATGGGTTTTCAGGCCGAGGGGGCCGCGCCCATCGTGCGTGGTCACATTGTTGAGAAGCCCGAGACCCTGGCCACCGCCATCCGCATCGGGAACCCCGCCAGCTGGAAGTATGCCGAGGCCGCACGCGACGAGAGCCGGGGAATGATCGACATGGTGAGCGATGAGGAAATCGTGGCCGCCTATCAGCACCTCGCCCGGCGCGAGGGCATCTTCTGCGAACCCGCCAGCGCGGCCAGCGTGGCCGGCCTGATCAAGGTGATCCGCTCGGGATACTTCCAGCGCGAAGCGGCAGCCGTGTCCGGTGCCGCCGGCAAGACCGCCCGGAAAACGCGAATTGTGTGCATCTGCACGGGGCACGGGTTGAAAGATCCGGATAATGCGAGAAAATTCTCGCCCAAGCCAATATCGGTTGCGGCGACTGCAGAAGCAGTTCTTGACCAAATCGCCGTCCCCAGCAGATAGGTTTCAACAGACTCACACGGCAGACACTCGGCAGCCACCCAGCGGGTCCAGGGAGGGACGTCAGGAGGGTGCGAAAAGCAACCGGGTGTCATACACTAGGTGGGGGGCAGAAGCCCCGAGAAACTGTATTGAAAATATCCGGATAATCCCGGACAACAGCGAGACTCAAGCATGGGGCCGCGCATATTGGCTGATACGAAGAAAATCCTCATCGTGGACGATGACTTTGAGGTCGTCGAATTCATCAAGGCCATTCTCACCACGAAAGGCTATGAAACGGTCGTGGCCTACGACGGGCAGGAGGGGATGGACCAACTGGCTGCCGAACGCCCGGACCTGGTGGTTTTGGATTTGCGCATGCCCAAGATGAGCGGGATGGAATTCTGCCGCCAAGCCCGCCTGCTGGAAGACCCCGTCCTGGCGGCGACGCCGATCATCGTGGTTTCCTCCGTGGCCACCGAAGTGGATAAGCCCGAGAACTTCTGGATCAAGGGTCTCGGTTGTGACGATTTCCTGGCCAAGCCGTTTGACCCCCTGGCCCTGCTGGGAAGGGTGGAGTATCTGCTGCGCAAGGGGAACTATGTGTCGGACAATCCGACAAACAGGCGGGCGGTTGCCCCGCCTCCCCATTCCGGCAACGGTGGCGGGGAGCCCGCCCCACCGGCGAAGCACCAGACCCCCATGCCCAGGCGCCCAGGCATGGCCATGGCCGCCGCGGAACCCGGCGAGATCGTCCGGAAGTTCGTGGAGAGTTGGAACACCCGCGACTTTGTGGGCGAGTTCAACACCCTGGGGGACGAGATGCTGGGCGGGCTCAGCTGCCAGGAGTATGTCGCCCGCCGCGCCCAGTTGTATGCCGACGAAAAGGGTGAGACGGTGACCTGCAAGGTGCTCGACATGGACGTGGATATCCGCGGACAGCTTGCCATGGTGGCCTGCCTGCGCGAGGATTTGGCCCAGGGCCTGCCCCGGCGCAAGGACGAGCGTTACACCCTGCGCCGCACCCCCAACGGGTGGAAGATCGTCAGCATGAGATCGCGGCCCATGACCTTCAACATCGAGTCGGGACGCGGCCCGGCGCCGTCCGCGCCACCACCAGCGCCAGCAGGGCCACCGGCAGAAGGCCCGCCACGACGGCCCATTGGGTTCCCCGGATGGTCGCGAGCGCGCCCCCGTACAGCGGCCCCAGCAGGTAGCCCGTGCCGATCAGGGTCTCCTGGAGGCCGCTGCCGAGCCCCTTGGTTTTCACCAGGGCCAGCGCATAGTACGCGCTGAGCATGTAGGCGATGCCGTTCCCGACGCCGAGGAGGGCGAATCCCGGGGCGGAAAGCGCGAGGCGCGGCCCGGCGGACGCCAGTACGATTCCGGCCGCAAATGCCAGGAGCGTGGCGGTCATGGGCCAGCGCTTGTTGTGCCAGGCCACGGTGTGGGTCAGCACGAAGAAAGCCGCGACCTGCCCGGCCATTCGCAGGACGTGAAGCCGGCTCTGGACCTCCTCGCTCACGGACGCCCCGGCCAGTTTCGGGAACAGGTAGAGGACCAGTGACGACAGGAAACAACCGCACGTGAGAAGCAGGAGTCCGAGGATCACCAGGTTTCGCGCCGCCGCGGCGTCTGGCGGGGCGCAAACCGGCTCGTCCCCCTCCCGGTCCGGTTCCGGCCGCGGATCGAATGCAAAAAGCGCCACCAGCAGTGCGCCCGAGAAAACCGCACCGAAGCCGAAGGACGCCCCGGCGCCAAGCCGCTGGTAGGTCCATCCGCCCACGAGAAAACCCACGAGAATCCCCGCGGCCCACGAAACATTGTAGCCACCCAGGAAACGCGAGAAGCGGCGCGGCCCCGTGGTTTCCGTGAACCAGGCCATGAGGGGCGGCCACAGGAAACCGGTCGCGAACATCCGAAGGAATCCCGCCACGCAAAGCCCCCGCACGGAGCCCAGGAAGGGTTCCTCGACGTTGACGGCCAGGATGCCGGCCGCGGCAATCGCGCACATTCGCCGGCGCCCCACCCTCTCGGACATCAGCCCAGTCATCATGCACGGCAGCGCGTACCCCAGCGCATTGGCCGCGCCCAGGATGCCCATCTCCATCTCCGTGGCGTGAAACCGCGACGACGCGAGAAACGATTCGGCGAGGATTGGCGCGAAGTTGAATGCGTCGGCGGAGAACCCGATCGTGTAGAAGAATGCGCGGCTGGAGACGGTCAGGCGGCGCACGGCGGTCCGGGGTCACGGTTCATGGATACCACTGATGCCGCGCCGCGTCCGCGAATCAACCGCGGATTCCGGCACCCAGCCCATGCCGCACCCCGTTTTTCTCTGGCGGGAGCATCCGATCCGTTGCGAGATGGAATCTCCATGAGCCTCCTGGACGAACAGCCGGGCAAACCGCTTCCCGAGAAGCCCCTTAAGGTGTCGGAACTCACGTTCCGCATGAAGCATCTGCTCGAGCGGCAGTTCGCGTCGGTGTTCGTCGAGGGCGAGATCTCCAATTACCGGCCCGCCGCGTCCGGCCACCTCTACTTCGTGCTGAAGGACGCGGGCGCGATGATCAGCTGCGTGATGTGGGCCGCCGACGCGGCGCGCCTTGCCGCCCCGCCCCGCGAGGGCGACACCGTGGAGATCCGCGGCCGGGTCACCGTTTACGAGCCGCGCGGACAGTACCAGGTCGTCGTGAGCTCGATGCGCCCGGCGGGCCAGGGGCGCCTCTACCAGGCCTTCCTGGAACTCAAGGCCCGTTTGGAGAAGGAAGGGCTCTTCGCGCCCGACCGCAAGCGCCCGGTCCCGCGATTCCCACGGGCGATCGGCGTGGTCACGTCACCCACCGGGGCGGCGATCCGCGACATCCTGAAGGTGCTGGGCCGCCGCGCTCCCGGCATTCCCGTGTTCATCGCCCCCGCCAGGGTGCAGGGCGAGGGGGCGTCGGCCGAGATCTGCCGCGCCATCCGCCGCCTGAACGACATGGCCCTGCCCGAAGTGTTGATCGTGGGCCGCGGCGGCGGTTCCATCGAGGACCTGTGGGCTTTCAACGAGGAGCCGGTCGCGCGGGCCATCGCGGGCTCCCGCGTCCCGGTCATTTCGGCCGTGGGGCACGAGACGGACTTCACCATCGCGGATTCCGTCGCGGACCTCCGCGCACCCACGCCCTCCGCCGCGGCGGAGCAGGCCGCGCCGAACGCGGCCGACCTGCTGCGCGAGATCGGCCACTGGCGCAGCCGCATGACGCGGGCCGTGGAGGCGGGCATCGAGCCGCTGCGCGGCAGCGACCACCTGCGCGCCCGCGCCGAGTCGTCCCTGCGATCGCGGCTGGATCGCCTGCGCCCCGCCCACCACCTCGCGGCGCGCCTGGCGGCCGCCATCCGTCCCCGCATCGAGGCGGTGCGGGGCCACATCCGCGCCTTCGGCTCCAATCTCGCCCTCGCGCGCCCGCTCCAGCGCGTGAACGAGCTGCGCCAGCGCCTCGACGACCATGCCGAACGCATGGAGCGCGTGTCGGCGCTGCGCCACCGGTCGGCGTCCCTGCGGCTGGAGCGTCTCGCCGCCCAGCTCGCCGCCCTCAATCCCAAATCCATCCTGGCCCGCGGATATTCCATCACCATCGATCCGGTGACCAACCGCGCCGTCCGCGCCGCACGCGAAGCCCGGCCGGGGCAGGCGCTGGAAGTGCTGCTCCACGACGGCACCATCGCCGTCCATGTGGACGGCGCGCCGCCCGACCCCCCCGGCGGCCGGCGGCGCAAGGGAGCCCCGCAGACCGCCGTGGAGTGGTTCGGCGAACCGGCGGAAGACAACTGACGGCGCGCGTCTCCCCGTCCGCCGTGGAAGCGGAAACCCCGCGGCCCGCTGCGCCGGAATCCCGATTTGCAGATCATCCGGCCTGCATTTTCCCGCCGGCGCGGTAGAACCAAACCAGCATGACCCTTAACGAAGACGCCCTCGTCCAAAGCAAGTCGCCCGCCGAGATCCGCGGCATGTTCCGCGACATCTCGCCCTCCTACGACTTCCTCAACCACCTGCTGAGCGGAAACACCGACCGGCGCTGGCGGCGGTTCGTGGCCCGCCAGGTGGTGCGGGCGGACACGCGGGCCATACTCGACGTCTGTTCCGGCACGGGCGACCTGGCCCTGGCGCTGGCCCGCCGGGCGCGGGAACTCGGCGCCGAGCCGCTGGTTGTCGGCTCGGATTTCACCCCCGCCATGATGCGCATCGGACGCGACAAGTTCCTGGCCGCGGCCGGCGCCGCCATGCCCTCCGTCGGCGACACCATGCGCCTGCCTTTCCCCGATTGCCGCTTCGACGTGGTCACCGTGGCTTTCGGCATCCGCAACGTGGCCGACCCGCGCGCCGGCCTGCGCGAAATGGCCCGTGTCTGCCGCCCCGGCGGCACCCTCGCGGTCCTCGAGTTTTCGCACCCCGCGAACCCGCTCCTGCGCCGCCTCTACTACTTCTACTTTTTCACGGTGCTCCCCTGGGTCGGACGTCTGATCTCGGGCAGCCGCGCCTATACCTACCTCCCCAAGTCCGTGGCGAAATTCCCCGACCGCGCGGAATTCTCCGCACTGCTTGCGGAGATCGCGGGCGGCGAGACAAAGGCATTCCCGCTCACCTTCGGGATCGCGACGCTGTACGTGGCCACCAGGGCGTAAACGAAACCGCCGCGCCCGCGGGCGCTTCACCGCACCCCGGGCACCACCATGCTGGTCAGCTTCGCCTCGCAGGCGAGCTGATCGCCCGCGAAGAGACGGGCGTCGGACTTGGCGATGCCGCGGCGGTCGGAAAGTTCGCGGACCTCCAGGCGCAGCATTTCCCCGGGTTGGATCATCTTGCGGAAGCGCGCGTTCTCGATGGCGCCGAAGACGACGATCTTGCCCGCGTTCTCGGGCTTCATCAGCGAGTAAACCGCACCGGTCTGGGCCAGGGCCTCGATCTGCAGGACGCCGGGCATTACCGGTTGGCCGGGGAAGTGACCCTGGAAATACCACTCGTTGGCGGTGACGTGCTTGATGCCGACAATCATCCCGTCGCCGATGGACTCGATGCGGTCCACCAGGAGGAACGGGTAGCGGTGGGGGAGAATCTGCTCGATCTCCTTCGTGCCGAAGGGCGGGGTGAGGACGGGGGGCTGCGTCATGGCGCGAGTTCCTTTCTGAGGAAGTTGCAGAATGCGGCGTGAACCCGGTGGCCGGAGCGCCACGCCATGAAATGTCCGAGGACCGGGCGCCCCAAAAGCGCCAGGTCGCCCACGAAGTCGAGGATCTTGTGGCGCACGGGTTCGTCCGGGAACCGGAGGCTGTCGTTGATGACGGCCTTGCGTCCGATGACCACGGCCGACGAGAGGTTGCCGCCGCGGATGAGGCCGGATTTCCGCAGGGCCTCGATCTCGTGGAAGAAGCAGAAGGTGCGGGCGGGCGCGATCTCGCGGGCGTACGTCTCCGGTTCGATGACGAATGTGGCGCTCTGGTTGCGAAGCAGCGGCTCGTCCGAGGTGAAGAAGAAGGTCACCTGGAAGACATCCGACGGGACGGCCGTGATCTCCGCGTCGCCCTCGCGGAAGGCGATGGGGGAGGGGATCGCAAGCGGCGTCACCTTCCCGGGCTGTTCCTCCGTTCCCGCCTCGCGGATCAGGTTCACGAACGGGAGGGCGCTGCCGTCGAGAAACGGCGGCTCCTCCGCATCCATCTCCACGGACAGGTTGTCCACCCGCATGGCGGCGGCGGCCGAAAGCACATGCTCGATGGTGAACACGCGCCCGCCGTTGGCCGACAGCGTGGTGCGCCGGGCCAGGTCGGCGTGGGAAACCAGTTCGGCGTCCGCGGCAATCTCCGGCGCGCCCGGCAGGTCAACGCGGCGGAAGCGGATGCCGTGCCCGGTCGGGGCGGGCAGGATCCGCAGGTTGCACGCGACGCCGGAGTGGACACCGGGGCCGGAAACGGTGGCGGGCCGGCTGATGGTGCGCTGGTTGCGCGTCATGGGAGGCTGGGGGGGGCGGTATTAGTCGGGCTGGCGGTCCACGGCGCGCTTGCGCGTGGTGGTGTTTCCCGACGGCTTGGGCGTGGATTCCGTCCGGCGCGGACGCGGGGTGGGCGTGGGGGTGGCCTCGGGTTCGGGTGCGGGCGTGGCGGCCGTCTCGGCGGGCGCCGGAGTCTCGGTCTTCGTTGCGGCCGCCGGTTCCGTCCGGGGTTCGGCGGTCCTGGCGGCCGGTGCAGCCGCGGGTTTCTGGTCGGCGTTCAGCCTGCGCACGACTTCGTCGGTCATGTCGGCGGCCGGCTTGTGGAAAATCACGGCCTCGCGCGTCAGCACGATGTCGTAATTCTGCTCGCGGGCCACGTCCTCGATCGCCGTGACGATCTGCTTCTTCAGCGGTTCGAGCACGCTCTGTTCCACGTCGCGCATCTGCTGGCGCAGCTTGTAGTCCATCTCGTCGATTTCGTTCTTGAGGCGGTTGACCTCTTTCTTCTTCCGGTCCTGCTCGTCCTTGGCAACCACCCCCTCGTTGCGGGTGATGTCGGCGTTGAGGTCGGCGATCTTCTGGCGCTTGGAGTCCATCTCCTTCTGCATCTTCTCCAGTTCGCCGCGCATGCCGGTCATCAGGCTGGTCACGCTCCTGGCCTTCAGCGTCACTTTGTCGATGTCCACAAACCCGATTTTCTGCTGGGCGGTGGCCGTGGTTGCCAGGACGAGCGCCGCCAGCACAGGCGCGATGGTCCGCATTTTCATGGGTGCTTCCTTTCTGCCCCTGTTGGGGGATCACACGGTGAAATGTTCGCCGGCGCTCCCGGAATCCTTCATGCCGCCTGCCTGGCGGCGGGCTGTCAGAATGCCGAGGTCAGCGTGAAGTGGAAGATCTGGGTCTGGTCCCGGTCCTTCTTCACGACCGGCACGGCGAGATCGAGGGCCACCTGCGCAATGGGCAGCCGCAGGCGCACGCCGGCGCCGACCGACGCGCGGGGCTGGCCGAAGTCCAGCGCCTTTTCGCTCAGGGTCCCGACGTCCGCAAAGAGCACGCCGGTGATGTTGTCCGTGAACGGGTGGCGCATCTCGTTCTGCAGCAGCAGCTTGGTGGCGCCGCCCAGGGCGATGTCCTCGTTCTTGCTGTCGTGGGGACCGGCGCCCGCCAGCTTGAACCCGCGCATGTCCTGCGAGCCGCCGAGGAAGAACCGGTCGCCGTAGCCGATGTTGTCGGAGTTGTAGGGCAGCAGGCCGATCACGTTGTTGGACGCCCACACCCACGAATCGCCGACCGGCGTGTAGCGCGCGTACTGGCCCTCGAACTTCAGCAGGAATCCGTCCGCCGCGCCCGTCTCCACGCTGCCCGCGAGGATGCGTCCCTCGGTCGGGAAGAACGTGTCGTCGCGCGTGTCGTGCATCATCTTGTAGCGGACCGTGGCGGCCACGTAGTCGTTGATGTCCTCTTCGGGTTTTTCGTCGTCGAACTTGTACGACAGGCTTTCCAGGCGCAGGCGCATGGAATCCTTGAGGTACTCGCTGAGCGGACGGGTGAACTCCGCCGTGCCGCCGGTGATGGTCTGCTCCAGGCCGCCGGGGCGCAGGTAGCGGGTGTGGTAGGCCGCGAACTTGGCGGCGAGGTCCTTGCCCAGGAAGTAGCGGTCCAGATAGCTGACCTCGAAGTTGGTGGACTTGGATCCGAGCAGGGCCGAGACGCGCAGGTCGCGCGCCATGCCGAAAAGGTTGCGCTCGACGTAGTTGGCATAAACGAACCCGCCCTCCACGTCGCCGAAGCCCACCCCGAAGATCAGGTTGCCCGTGTTGCCCTGGGACACCTCGACGACGCAATCGCGGACCGTGGGGTCGGCCGACATCTGGTCGTGAACCTTCACGTTCTCGAAGACGTTCAGCGACTTCAGGCGCTCGCGGGTGCGCACCTCGTCAAACCGGCGGTAAACCTGGCCGGGCTTGAGCCGCACTTCCCGTTGAACCACCTCGTCGCGCACGGGGGGCGAAAAGCGCGAGTAAAACCGGCGAAGCCAACCCATCTCCGTGTCGTCGGGATAGGCCTGGGCGAGGATCTTGACGTTGCCGACGTAGATGCGCGGCCCCTCGCTGACCTGGACATCCACATCCACCATTCCGCGCGACGGATCCTTGTGGAAATCGGGGTCCACCTCGCACTGCAGAAACCCCTCGTCGCCGTACATGTTGCGCACCTTGGTGGACGCGCCGGAGAATTCCTTGGCGTCGTAAAAGCGCCCCTGCAGGCCGCGGAACGGCGACAGCACCTCGTCGCGGCCGAACACGGAGTAGCCGCGCGTTTCCAGGCGTCCGACCTTGTAGCGCTGGCCCTCGCGCACGTCGATGACGGGGCTGACCCAGCTCTGGTCGGGCGCGTAGGTGAACTCGCCGCGGGTCACCTCGGCGTCGAGGTAACCGCGGGCCACGTAGAGCGCCTTGATCAACTCCATGTCCTGCTGGAACTTCGTCTCGTTGAAGTAGTGCTTGAACGGCCCCCACGACCCCTTGTTGTTGACCTTCATCTTCAGCTTCAGGTCGGAGTAGTTGTCGTTGCCGCGGATCACGAGGTCCTTGATCTGCATCTTGGTGCCCTCGTCCACGGTGATCGCCAGGTCCACCGTGTTGTTGGCGGCAATGCGCTCATCAACCTTCACCGCCGCGTCGCTGAAGCCGTTCTCGTCGTAGAAGCGCGTCACCGAGTCGCGGATCTTGTTCTGGGCCTGGATCGTGTACACCTCGCCCTGCTTGACCGGCAGCTGCCCGGTCAGGCGGCGCGAATCCATCTTGTTGTTCCCCGCAAAGGTGATGCTGCCGACGCGGGGGTTCGGCTCCACCACGTACTGCAGGTTCACGCCGCCCGGCACATTCTGGGCCTGCACGGCGATGTTGGGCCGGAATGCGCCCTGCTCGTAAAGGCGCCGGATATCCTCGCGCTGCTTGGCCGGATCGAGGGGCTCGCCGACGCTCGACTGCACGGCGTGGCGGGCCTTTTTCAGGTCGTCGCCCGTGGCACCGACAATCTCCACCGACTTGACCACCGGGGCGTTCGGGGGGGCGGGAAGCGCCTCCTCGGCGGCCTGTTGCGGGGATTCCCCGGCCTTGTGTTTGCGCGCCGCGTCGCGGGCGATCTTCTCGTTGTCCTCGGAGGTGCGCCCGCGGGTGAGGGGATGGTTCGGATTGCTCTCGTCCTCGGAAACGTCCCGCGCGGTCGAGCCCTCGTCCTGGAAATAACTGAAGGTGGGGGCTGCCTGACCCGTGGATGGAACCGACGCCGGCTGGCCGAAAGTCAGGCTTGCCGGAGCAGTCCACAAGCACAGGCTGAATGCCAGGCAAAGCGTCGGGCCAAACATGCTATTTGCCAAGATCAAGCGCTCCTAATCCTCAACGATCGCACAATGCAACGAAACCCCGTTTGTTCAGCCAAACCAGACAGCCGGAGACCGCCACATAACGCTTGGAAAATCAGTCGGGCGATGAGGCCCAAGATTCAACGAAAATCAGCGGAAGCGGGGGTCGATAATAATCCGGTCCGCCAGGTCGCGTTTCCGGTCCCGAATATACTCGTTGAGCAGGATTTCGGCCTTTTTCATGGCCAGTTCATTCATGATCTTGGGCAGTTGGTCGGCGAAATCCTTGCGCGACGGCTGGACCTTCTTTTCGAGCCTCCAGACGACGTAGCCGGAGGGGGACGGGACTCCTCGGTTCCCAGGCGGGACAGGGCAAACTCGCCGACGCGCATTCCGTCCGTCTGGCGGGCGAAATCCTCCACCGGACCGATCTGGCCGGCGCTCTGCGCACGGGTGAATTCGGCGGTCCGGGTCACGGTCAGCCCCAGGTCCTTGGCCGCGGTCTCCATGGATTCGAGGCTTGTCGAGCGGGCCTTGACCTTCTCGGCGTCCGCCTTGGCCATCTCGCGGGCCTTGGCTTCCCGGTACTCGCTGGTCACGCGGTCGCGGACCTCGTCGATCGTGGGTTCGTGGGCGGGGAATTCCTCGCGGATCTCCAGCACCAGGTGCCTCGACTCGTCGGACATCACCTCGCTGCGCCCGCCGCGCTGCAGGTCGGTCACCGCTTCCTGGAATGTGCCGAGCAGGCCGATCCCCGGGATGAACCGGCTGGCGCGGTCGATCTTGGGTGTCGTGACGACCTTCAGGCCCAGGGCCGCGGCCAGTTTCTCCAGGTTCGGGTTGGCATCGCTTGCCGCCTTCCATTTGGCGCCCTGCTGCTCGAAGAGGGGGGCGACCTTCTCGTCCTTCACGCGCTCCACGATCATGTTGCGCACCGTTTCGATCGGCTGAACGACCCCCTCGCGCAACGAGACCAGTTTCACGATGGCGAAACCCCGCTCGATCGGGATCGGCTGGGAAAGCTGGCCGGGCTTCATTTCCAGCACGGCGCTCGTCCAGTCGTCGCCATAGATGTTGCGGGCCGTGGGTTCGGCCACAAAACCGAGATAGCCGCCCGCGGTCGTGTTGCGGTCGGTGGCCGTCGTGCTGCTGTCCACGCGCGGCGGGAAGAAGGACTCCTCGGTGTTCTTGTCGGCCAGGGCCGCAAAATCCTCCCCCTTGGCGGCGCGCTGGTACAACTCGTCCGCTTTGGCTTTCAGGGCCAGAACCCGGGTGGTGTATGCGTCATCGGCCTCGTCGGCCGCCCGTTCGGGCTTGTTGAGCAGGATCTGGCGCGCCTCGATGGCGCGCGGCAGGCGGAACGTCTCCTGGTTGCCGTTGTAATAGGAGGTGATGTCATCATTGGTCACCGTGACGCTGCTGCGCAGGTCGTCCTTGTTGGCCACCACATAGGCGTAGGTCACCTGGTCGGGGATGCGGAATTTCTCCTTGTTCTGCTCGAACCAGGCCTTCAGCTGGGGCTCGTCCACCTTGACCTTGGAGGCGTACTCCGCGACATTCACCCGGACGACGTCGGCCTCCAGTTTCTCGTTCTTCTGGGCGAAATCCAGCCAGGCCTCGAAGAACGAGACGCGGGCCTTGGCCGCCATGATCTCGCGGGCCATGGTGAGCAGTTCCGACACGCGCTGCTGCTGGACGAATTGCGGGAAGGTCAGCCCCTGCCGCTCGAGGGCCTGCATCACATAGGCGCGCTGCTGGGGGGGGATGCGCTGGCTCAGCATCTCCACGACGTTGTCCTCGGTGACGACGATGCCGTTCTCGCGGGCGAATTCTTCCCAGATCTTCAGTTCGATGGCCGCGTCGATGACCTGCTTGGTGTCCATCAGCCGCTCGGCAGCCAGGGCGTCCACCTGCTTGCCCGAGAAACGGCCGTAATTGACGTACTTGGCCTGAAGCATCCGGCGGGCATGGGCGATGTCGTTGGGTGTGATTTCCACCTTGTTAAAAGTGCTGAACTTGATCTGGCCCGGGTTGGCGGCCTCGCCCCCGCCCTGCCGGGAGCTGGAATTCCACCCGTAGAACACCACGAACGACGGGATGATGATGACGAGGAGCCCTATCAGCAGGACCTTCTTGAACTTTTCCGAACGCAGTTGTCGCAACATGGGTTGAATCAGGCTCCTAAGGTGCAATTCTCCGGTTGGTCATCACGCCCGCAAACCACCCGCGGGCACAACCAATCCCTCGCCGCCACGAAGAGCGGTCCGATTGAAACGCGGGGATAGTCCGTGGCGCTTTCAGGGCAAGTCAACGAAAGAAATCCCATCCGCTCCCAAACCGTGCGGGCGGCGCGGGCAAAACCTTGAGCCGCCGGCCGCCCTAGGCGATGATGGCCCCGCGGTCGCCCGTGCTGGCGATGCCGGCGATGAAGCGCTTGTAGGCGTAGAAATCCTCGCAGTACAGGCTGCCTTCCTCGAAGGTGATCTTGTTGTTGCGCACCATGTCGGCCAGGCCCTGGTCGAAGGTCTGCATGCCGTCCTCCCGGCCCTTCAGCAGGCCGAAAATGTCGGGGATGCGGTTGTCCTTGATGAGCTTGGCGATCGTGGCGTTGCAGACCATGATCTCCATGGCGGCGAGGCGCCCGGTGCCGTCGGCGCGCTTCACCAGGCGCTGCGTGATGCTGGCCTTGAGGTTGAGCGACATCTGCTCGCGCAGCAGGTCGTGCTCGCTCTCCGGGAAGTAGCCGATGATGCGCTGGATGGTGTGCACGGCGCTCGTGGTGTGGAGGGTGGAAAGCACGAGGTGGCCCGTCTCGGCGGCCTTGATGGCCACGCGGATGGTCTCCACGTCGCGCATCTCGCCCACGAGGATGACGTCCGGGTCCATGCGCATGGCCTGGCGCAGGGCCACGTTGAAGTCGGGCACGTCCTTGCCCACCTCGCGCTGGCTGATGATGCTCTTGAGGTTGGGATAAACGTACTCGATGGGGTCCTCGACGGTGATGATCCGGTTCGACTCGATCGAGTTGATGTAGTTGATCATCGCGGCGAGCGTCGTGGACTTGCCCGAACCGGTCATGCCCGTGAGCAGCACCATGCCGCGCTGGTTGCCGGCGATCGTGCGGATCACGTCGGGAAGTTCCAGGTCGTCGATCGTGGGAATGGCCAGCGGGATGAGGCGCATCACGATGCCCAGCTTGTTCATGGCGTAGAAGGCCACGCAGCGGAAACGGATCTCCGCGCCGAGCTGGTAGCTGAAGTCGCAACCGCGCTGGCTCTCCAGCTCGCGCATCAGGTGGTGCGGCATCATCTTCATCAGGACCTCGTGGATTTCCTTCTTCCCGAGGGGAGAGGTCTCCACTTTCTTCAGGTCGCCGTGGATGCGCAGGTACGGGGCGCTGTCTTCAATCAGGTGGATGTCGGACGCCCGGACATTCTTGGCGCCCATCAGGAGTGCTTCAAAATTCATGGGAAGGCCTGCACTGACTGAAAAAGGGTGGGTGACATGCGAAAAAGCAGAAAACTAGTGGGGCCCGGCTTCGCGCGGTTCAACCACAAAATAGGGAACCGGTGTCCGGCGGGAGTCCCCTGCCGGTTTCCGCGTAAAAAATCGTTCTTGGCAAGACCGCCTCAAACCGGTAAGAAAATGGCGTTCAGCGTGTATCCAGTCCCGCCGGCAAGCGGGGACCCGAGGAAAAGGAATCAATGGCGACTTTCAGTTATGTAGCGCGCAATCCGCAGGGCAAACTGATCCAGGGGCGCACCGAGGCCGCAACGCAGGCCATGGTCGTGAAAATCCTCAAGGATCAGGGGCTCACGCCAACCTCGATCCAGGCCGCCGCGTCGGCCGGCGCCGATGCAAAGCCAAAGGGACGCCGTCAGAAACTGAAGCGCGGCGGCGTCAAGATCGAGGACCTGGTGTTGATCGCCCGCCAGCTGGCCACCATGATCCGCGCCGGCCTGGCGCTCACCGAAGTGCTGAACATCCTGGGCGAGCAGGTGGAAAAGCTGGTGCTGCGCAATGTCCTGCGGCAGGTGGAGCGCGATGTGCAGGGCGGCAGTTCGTTCTACGAGGCCCTGGCCCGCCACCCCCGCGTCTTCAACCAGTTCTTCCTCAGCATGGTGAAGGCCGGCGAGGCTTCCGGTATGCTCGACACCATCCTCGACCAGGTGGCCACCTACCTCGAGAAATCCGCCTCGATCCGCCGCAAGGTCAAGTCGGCCATCATGTACCCGGCCTGCGTTTCGATTTTCGCCGTCCTGATCATGATCGTCATCATGTGGAAAGTGGTGCCCGTGTTTCAGGAGATTTTCGACCAGCTGGGCGAGGACCTGCCCATGCTCACCAAAGTCGTCATCGCGATCAGCGAGTTCATCCGCGACCGCTGGTACATCGTGGGCGCCGCCCTGGTGGGCATCGTGATTCTCTTCATCCAGTGGGGCAAGACCAAAACCGGCAGGCAGCGGATCGACGCGGCGAAACTGAAACTCCCCGTTTTCGGCCCGCTCCTGCTGAAGGTGGCCATCGCCAAGTTCAGCCGCTCGCTGGGCACGCTGATGCGCGCCGGCGTCAACATCCTCGGCGCCCTGGAGATCGTGGCCAAGACGGCCGGCAACGTGATCATCGAGGATGCCATTCTCAAGACCAAGATCTCCATCCAGGGCGGCGAGAGCATCACCAAACCGCTGGTTGACTCCGGAGTCTTCCCCCCCATGGTGACCCGCATGATCGAGGTGGGTGAGCGAACCGGCGCCCTCGAGAACATGCTGCACAAGGTGGCCGAATACTACGAGGACCAGGTGGACGCCGCCGTTGCAGGCTTGACCTCGCTGATCGAACCCCTCCTCATCATGTTCCTGGGTGTCACGATCGGTGCGGTCGTGATCTCCATGTTCCTGCCCCTCATCCAGATGCTCGAGTCGGTGGGTAAAGCCAGCAAGAAGGGTGCATAAGCGCGATGATTGATCCGGCTGTTGAACGCCAGTATGCCGATTGCCAGGAACTCCTGGGCCTGTGGCGCACGTTCCACGAATTCTTCTCAACCGCCATCAAGGGTGACGGGATCACCCACGAGAAGGAGGAGTCCTTCATGGAACTGAAGAGCAAGATCGCCATGCTCCACGACAGTTTCATGGAGGCGCTGACGCGCGACCAGAACATCGGCCAGGAAGTGCTGAACATCGTCTCGCGCTCCATCACCCTCAAGCACCTCAACCGGCAGAGCGCGGCCGACGTGAAGAAGATGGAAATCGAATGGCACGAGAGCTACCTGCTGCTCAACGACACCATCGGATTCCTGGAGGACAAGCGCAACGAACTGGCCCAGGTCAGCCATGCCCAGTTCCGCGCCAGCAAAGCCGCCGGCCTCGCGCGCCAGCGGTTCAACAACTTCTTCGGAAGCACCTACTTCAAACTGGCCGTGGTCACCGGCGCCGTCCTGTTCGGGACCGTGGGCGTGCAGATGCTCGGCATCTACGATTTCAACGAGCTGGGCAAGCAGCCCGCGCTCCAGACGCCGTATGCCATGATCAAGAGCATCTACCGCAGCACGATCAACAAGGACAGCCCGTGGGCGTCCATCATGGCCGCCGACGCCGCGCGAAAACCCTTCGCCAACTGGCCGGCCGGCGTGAAGGAACCGCGCATCGGCACCGAACCCAAGGACGATGTCATCCGCTCCCTGTCGATGATATCCGGGCTCGGCGACATCCTCAAGACCGCCACCGAGTATCGCAAGGAAGATTCGAAAAAGGACATGGAGGGCAATCTGTACATCCATACCTTCCTGCTGCCCGACGCGGACTCGGCCCGGAAGGCGGAGGACGCCTTCAGCGCCTGGAACGAAAAGCAGAGCGGCGAGGCGAAGGGCAAATGGGTGCTCATGCGTTCGGTGAACGCGATCACCATGATCAACGGCGAAAACGGCGGCCTGGTCAACGCCATCCGCGTCAACGTGTACGATCAGAAGTAAACCCGGCGCCCGCCCACGCGGCTCCGGCCAGCACGAGGTTTGCCGTCAGCGGCATGAACTCGTGCCCGAGGCCGTACCCGGCCCCCAGGAACCATCCCGCGCCGATGATCGGGACCCATGCGGCCATGGTCGGCGCGAACCATCTTGTGGCCAGGCGTCCCTCCGTCCACAATGCCGCCTGAAGGAAGAGCGCGGGATAGATCAGCACGAAATGGTGTCCCTCCAGAACCGGCGAAATCGCGGTGATGAGGAGCAACCCGCACGGAAGCGACTCGATCCACCCGCAGCGCCGAAACCGGAGCGCCGACAGCGCGGCGGCGTAGAGCGCCAGGCCGGCAAGGGTCAGGGCGTGCTGGTAGCGGGCATACGCCGCCGCATCACCCATTGCCGCCGGGTCGGCAATCTTCACCACCCATTGGAGCGGCGCCGACGACACATATCGGGCCAGGAACGGAATCTGCGGGGCGATTTCCGTCACATAGCGCAGTTCGTCGCGCCACCGTCCGGTGGCCAGCAGGATCGCACCGTAACAGGCGAATACCAGCCCGCCCGCCGCCAGCGTCCTCCATCTGCGCCACAGGAGCATCGGCAGCACCAGCAGAACCGGTGAAACCTTGACGAGGCATAGCAGGGCCCACGCCACGCCGGCCTGCTTTTCCCGCCCCGCCCGGTTTGCCCAGATCCACCAGGCCGCCAGGAGCAGCAGGAGCGGACCGACCTGCCCGATCGACAGCGCCCAGGAAGCCGGGGAAAAAACGGCGACCAGGAGCACCACCGTCGCCGCCCATTCGCCCTCCAGCACCCGGCCCGCCGGCGTGCCGGCCCCACGGGGGCGCATCAGGACAAGCACGGGAATTGTGGCCAGGAGGGCCGCCACCATGACGGCCTTCCACACGGCCTCACCGGCCCACCCTTCCACCCGCCCGAGCCACACGAAGGCGAACGCGGTGAACTGCGGGTACTTGAATACCTCCCAGTGGTCGGGCCCGATGAGCACGGCGGGATGCTGGTAAACGCCGCCACCCAGCGCCAGGTTGTGAAAGGCCCGCCAGACCACGGTGTAGTCCACGCCATGCATCGTGAATGGTCGTAGCAGCCAGTGCTGGGCCATGCTGAAGGCCGCCATCGCGAGGACCGCGACACGCAGGACGAGGCGCAGGCGCGGCGACAAGGGAAACGGGGCTGCGGGGGGCAACTTGCTCATGGCGGCACGAATCTCCGCCATGCGGTGAAGGCAATTGCAATCGCCCTTGGGGGCTGGCAACGGCTGATGTGAGATGCGCGCGGGAAGTACAGAGCGACGAGGCGGGCCGGGCCATGGCTGACCGTTTCCACGTCGGCTGCGGCGTTCCGATGGAGGCGGGACAGATGTTGGCGCTGGATTCCGGCGAATCCCACCACCTGCTGCGTGTGATGCGGGCACAACCGGGCCACGCGCTCCGCGTTTTCGGGGGCGGGCTGGAGTTCTCCGCCGTCCTCTCAGAGGCGCGGGGCAAGACCGCCGTCGTAAAACTGCTGACACCGGTGGCGCCGGTCCCGGAGCCGTGCGTCGCCATGACTTTTGCCGTTCCCTGGCTGAAAGGGGACCATGCCGAACTGGTGGTCCGCAAACTCACCGAACTCGGGGCCGCGCAAATCCTTTTCTATGACGCACGGCGCGAGGTGGCCCGCGGTGACGGGCGCAAGGCCGAACGCATGCAGAAGATCGCCGTGGAGGCATGCAAGCAGTGCGGACGCGCCGTGGTGCCCCCGGTTTGCGCCGCGGGACCCGTCGCCGCCGCGGTGCGGTCGGCCGGCGTGCCTGTTGGCCGCTGTTTCCTGCTGGACGAGTCGGAGCACGGGTTGTTGCTGACACCCGCGCTGGAACGGGCCGGCCTGGGGCGCGGGGCCTCCGGCTTCCGGGTTCTCGTGGCAAGCGGGCCCGAGGGGGGATTCGATCCGGCCGAGCGCGCCGGCATTGCCGGCCTCGCGGTGCCCGTTTCGCTGGGTGCGCGGATCCTGCGGGCCGAGACGGCGCCGCTGGCCGCCGCCGCGGTGATCCTGAGCCTGGCGGGTGAACTGTGAGGCCGCCGCGCACCCTTGCCGGGGTCGTGTTTTACGGCGTGGCCATCCTGGTGCTGGCCGGGGCGCTGGCCGTCCTCGTCCAGCTGCTGCGCAATTTCGAGCGCGACGTGGAGGCGAACCTCCAGGTCCTGCAGCGCGTTTTCTCCGACGAGAACGTGCTCAAGCCGCCGGGGGATCCGGCCCTCCGATTCGCCACCGTGGAGGAACTGGCCGCCAAGTACGAGAATGTGCGCACGGGAAGCCAGGGCTACTTCGATTCCATCACCGTCACGAAATTCTTCGGGGACGAGGAGCGCACGGTGTATCCCTTCTACCAGGCCGCGCTGCGCCGGGTGACGGGTGACACGGGTGCGCTGTTCCTCGGCCGGCCCGTTCCGGGAGGGAATGCCGAGGGGGTCCGCGTGCTGGACCTGGCCACGCGCCGCGGCCAGCCGATGGGCCGCCTGTACGTGCGCATGAACGGGGACGCCCTGCGCCCCGTCCGCCAGGCCATCGCGTTCCTGAGCGCCCTGCTGGTGGGCGCCGTCGCCCTCCTCGCGTTCCAGTTCCGCCGCCAGGAGCAGGTGATCACGCGCACCACGGTGGAACTCGACGAGAAGCGGCGCGAACTCGTGCGGCTGGAGCGCCTGGCGCTCGCGGGCCAGCTGTCGGCGAACATCTTCCACGACCTCAAGAAACCCGTGCTGAACATCAAAAACGAAATCGAGGAACTGGACGACCCGTCGCGCGGCGTTCCCGGGGCGCCCGGCCGCATCCGCGAGCACGTGGGCACTTTCTTCTCCATCCTGCGGGAAATCAACCTCGAGCGGCTCGTGCGCGCCGAGGGCGATCGCGAGTTTGTGGACCTGAACGAAACCGTCGAGCGCAGCCTTGCCCTCGTCCGTTATGAACGCGGGGGAGTGGAACTGGTCACCCGCCTCGCGCCGGGCCTGCCGCCGGTGCTCGCCGTCCCGGTCCGCCTCGTGCAGGTGTTCTCGAACCTCGCGCTGAACGCCTACCAGGCGCTCGGCGGCTCGGGACGGCTGACCGTCACGACACGCGGCGGGGCCGACCGTCTCACCGTCGATTTTGAGGACAACGGCCCGGGTATTGCCGCGGAACTGCAGGATCGCGTTTTCGCGCCTTTCTTCACGACGAAACCGTCCGACAGCGGGACCGGTTTGGGGCTCTACATCACCCACGACATCGTGCGCGACCTCGGGGGCGAGATCCGGGTGGAAAGCGTTCCCGGCCGCACGGTGTTCCGCGTGGAGCTGCCCGTCGGGGCCGCCTGACGCGGGCTTTGTGCTACCCGCGCCTGCCCAGGATGCGGCGCATCAGGCCGGCGGACGCCGGTGACGGTCCGGACGATCCCTCCGCCGGGCCGCCCAACCGTTCCCCCAGCCAGATCCTCGTCCCCGCGCTGTCACCGAGGTTCACCACGGAGAATCGCGACCCGTAGCGGCCATCGCGGAGCCGGCTGATCAGTTCCGGACTTCGCTGGCCGCCGCCCTCGCCCGCACCGTGTTCCAGGAGGAGGAGGTGAAGGTCGGCGGTTGCCGCTTCCAGCATTGCCAGCGCATCGGGCCACGCCCGTCCGCCGCGACTGTCCGTGTGGGCGATGACGAGGCGGGGGCCCCTCGCAAGCTGGAGGAAGTCCCGGGCGGTTTCCTCCGCGTCCTCGCGCTGGTGAAAGAACACGCGGTCCGCAAAGCCCAGTTCGTGGGCTCGGCCGCGCATTTCATCCAGCGGCGGTGCGGGAGCGGCCTGCGGGGCGCCGAAGAAGTCGGCGGTGTAATCCCCGACACAGTGAAGATGCCCCGGGGCGGCCTGCTGCAGGGCGAGTCCCGCCGTGAGGGACACAAAACCGTCCAGGGCGCCAAGTTCCATGACGGCCGCCGGGCGGAGGGTGGTGATGACGCTGAAAACAAGCATGCCGGTCTGGAACCGCCGGGGATCTCCGGATGCCCGCGCGAACTCGCGGATCCGCCGCAGGGGTTCCGGGCCCGCCCCGGCCGCCTGCGGGGGAAGGTTCCCGGCCTCCAGCTCGTCGGCCAGGCGTGCCAGTCCGGCGATGGCGGCGCGATTGCGCGGGTTTCGTTCCAGCGCGGCCAGAAGGTTCTTCAGCGCCCCGGCATGGCGGCCCATCCCCGTGTGGCATTCGCCGGAAAGCGTCAGGGCCGCGTCATCACCGGGACGCACCTGGAGGATGACGGCGGCATCCTCGATCGCCCCCTCAAAATCCTCGCCGAGAAAGCGCAGGCGGGCGCGTTCCGCGCGGGCCTCCAGGTGGAAAGGGTTGCGGCTCAGCAGTTCGTCCAGGATGCGGAGGGCCGCCCCCGTGTCGCCCGCGTGAACCCGGCGCGTGGCCGCATGAAGGGCTTTCTCAGGCTGGTTGAGCATGGGCGTTACAGCCTTGTCGTCGCGCGGGCCGCCACCGGTGTCAACTGGCTAGCGGGAGGCCGGCCGGGAATTCGCCCGCTCCAGGGTAACCCGCACCGACGGGGTTTCCGGACCCTCGCCGGCGCTCCAGCGCACGGCGTTGCACAGCCAGTGGTGCAGGCCGGGCGTCAGTTCCGCGTGGGGGCCGAAGGCGACCACGCGGCCCTTGCCGAAAGGCGCGGCGATCACCGCGTCGCGCCCGGTCATCATTCCCCGGGGCGCGTCCTTGGCCGCGAGGTCCGTCACGTAACGGACCAGCGGCGTGTACGCCGGGAGGGGAAGTTTGCCCGGGACGAAGATCGGGCCGTTCTCGAACCAGATGGTGTGCGAGGTTTCGGCGGTGTCGGCGGTTTTCACGGCGATGAATCCCTCGCCGCGCGCCCAATGATCGTCATCCCAGCTGGTCGCGTTGATGGTCTCCACGGCGCGGGTCTCCGGGCTCCAGCCTTCCACGACCAGGTAACCGCCCGCGCAGACTCCCACCAGCCCCCCGCCCGAGCGCACGAATTCCGTGACGCGCCGGCCGCCCTCCACCCCGAGGGAGCGGGCGATGCCGTTGGCCGTGCCGCCGGGGATGACGAGGGCGTCGAAATCCGCCAGGTTGCCGGACCGGATGGTGGCGGAGGTGACCCGTTCCACGGCGAGCGAAGGATCCTCGGCCAGGGCCCGGGCGGCGGCTTCGCGACAGCGGTCGTCCGTGCAGACCGGCTCCGCGTAGAGCGCGACCCTCAGTTTCCCGGCCACGGCCGCCTGCTCAAAACCCGGGGCAAGCGCCAGGGCAACCAGGGCCACCCGTGCCATTCTCAGAGCCTTCATGACGGCGAACCTCCGGTGGTGCGGTGGGAATCAGGGGCGGTATCCGCGGGCCGGCATGTCCTGGATTGCCTGGATGCAGGCCTTGCCCCCGTCCGCCCTGCTTTCGGGCAGTTGCATGCACTCGGCCAGGGTCATGCGGCCTTCCACCATGGCGCGGCAATGGGGCGCCACCTGGTCGGCGGGCTTGAAACCGGAACCGACCGGCTTGCCAAAGGCCCGGGATCCCGAACCTGCGGTGTTGCAGCCGGACAACAGGGCGATCGCGCTGACAATGAGCGCCAACCGGAACAGGAGCGTGCTTCTCACGATAACCTAACCTCGTCGCTGGTAACTGGAATGTTGCCGAGCATCCACGGGCCCGCAGGGCCTTGTACACAGAAAACACGGGTTCCATCAGCCCGGAATTCGGATCGCGCAACCCATCGGCCGTTTGCATCCGGATGAAAGGGCGGGGAACCGCTACTGGCTGCCCCCGAGTGCTTTGCGGATCAGTTGCAGTGCGGTTTCCAGTGCCTCATCCACCTTCGACGCATCCTTGCCGCCGGCCTGGGCCATTTCCTTCTTGCCGCCGCCGGACCCGCCCACCACCGCGGCCGATGCCTTGGCAATGTCGCCTGCCGACACGCCGCGGGCCACCACGTCGGGCGAAACGCCGGCAATCAGCGTGACCCGGCCGTCCGCCACGGAGGCGAGCACGGCCACCAGTCCCTCCTGCTTGCGGGAACGAAGCTGGTCGTATACCTCGCGCAATTCCTGCGCGCCCAGCCCTTCCATGCGGTGCGTCACCACGCGGACCCCGCCGATGTCGGCGCCGGTTTCCAGGATTCCGCCGGCCTCGCCCGCGGAGGCCTTTACCCGCAGTTGCCCCACCTGCTTGCGCGTCTCCTTCAGTTCCCCGAGCACCTCGAAAATGCGGGTGCGCACCTGGTCGCGGGGAACGCTGAGCCTTTCGCAGATCTCCTTGAGCGTCTGGAAGAAGGCGCGGGTCGCATCCACGGCCTTGGTGCCGGTTGCGACCTCGATGCGACGGACCCCGCTGGCAATGGCGCTCTCGTTGATGACCAGGAAGGAACCGATGGACCCGGTGGCGGGAACGTGCGTGCCGCCGCAGAACTCGATGTCCCAGCCGGGGACGTCCACCACGCGCACCGTCTGGCCGTAACGCTCGCCAAACGGGGCGATGGCGCCCGTCCTTCGGGCCTCTTCCAGGGACAGCACCCTCGTCGTGACGGGCGTGTTGCGCATGATCTGCTCGTTCACAAGCAGTTCCACCTGCTTCACCTGGTCATCCGTCAGCCCCTCGGGATTGGTGAAGTCGAAGCGCAGGATGTCCGGGCCGACAAAGGACCCCTGCTGCGTGACGTGCGCGCCGACGACCGCCTTGAGGGCGCCCTGAAGCAGGTGGGTGGCCGTGTGGTTGCGCATGATGGCGAGGCGGCGGTCGAGGTCGATCTCGCCCCGCGCCAGGTCGCCCGCGCGCACCTCCCCGGACTCCACGACGCCGAAATGCAGCACCAGGTCCTCGGCGGTTTTCTGCGTGTCGTTGACGCGCACCACGGCGCCGCCCTCCGTGCGGATGACTCCCGTGTCGGCCGCCTGTCCGCCGGATTCCGCGTAAAACGGGGTGCGGTCGAGAATCACGGTGACGGTGTCGCGCGGGCCGGCGATGGACGCGGCCTCATTCTCGCGGAACATGGCCACGACCCGCAGGCCGTCGGCGGCCGCCACCGGGTAGTCACCGGCGGGGCGGCCCGCGTCGTCGCACTCGGGATACCCGAGGAACACGGTCCTTCCGTGGGTCTGGAAGAGATCCTTGAGCGCCTCGGCGATCCCCTCGAACCTCTGCCCCTTGGCGCCCTTGCGCGATTCCTCGCGGTGACGCGCCACGTGCACCTGGTATTCGGCGGTGTCCACTTCCAGTCCGCGCTCGGCGGCGATTTCCATCACGTCGTCGAAGGGAAGCCCGTAGGTGGAGCTGAGCATGAAGACTTCCTCGCCCGGCAGCACCGTGCCCTGCGCCTTCTCGAGGAGCGATTCGAGGCGCTGCAGGCCAGCGCCCAGGGTCTGGGCATACGACTCCTCCTCCATCCGGATGACGCGTTTCACCAGTTCCGCCCGCTCGCGGATCATGGGATAGGCGTCGCCCATCACCCCCAGCACCGGCTCCACCATTTCGAACATGAAGGGCGTGTCCTGCCCGATTCGCCGCGCATAACGGGCGGCGCGCCGCAGCAGGCGGCGGAGCACGTAGCCGCGACCCTCGTTGCTGGGCAGGATTCCCTCGGACAGGGCGAAGGTCAGGGCGCGCACGTGGTCGGCCACGACATTCACGCCCTGGCGCACCTCGAGGGGCTGCGCCCTGTAGGCGCCCAGGCCGATCAGTTCGCAGACCCGGTCCACGATCGGGATGAACAGGTCGGTTTCGAACGGCGACGCCGCATCCTGCACGATGCAGGCCAGCCGTTCGAGGCCCATGCCCGTGTCCACCCCGCGGTTTTTCAGGGGCGGCCGCGACCCGTCCTTCTGCTGGTTGAACTGCGGGAAGACGCAGTTCCAGTACTCGATGTACCGCGTTGCGGGGTCGTCGTCGTTGGTCGTGGCGTCCTGGAACGAAAGCCCCGGGCCGTACTTCTCCCCGCGGTCATAGTACAGTTCGCTGCAGGGCCCGCACGCGCCGGTTTCCCCCGCCGGCCCCCAGAAATTGTCCTTCGCGCCCAGGCGCACCATGCGGCTCTCGGGCACGCCGATCTCCCGGGTCCAGATGTCCCAGGCCTCGTCGTCGCTCTCAAACACGCTGGGGTAGATCCGCTCCGGGTCGAGTTTCACGAATTTCGTGCTGAATTCCCACGCCCACATCAGCGCCTCGCGCTTGAAGTAGTCGCCGAACGAGAAGTTGCCGAGCATCTCGAAAAAGGTGTGGTGGCGGAGCGTCTTGCCCACGTTCTCCAGGTCGCTTCCCTTGCCGCCGGCGCGCAGGCACTTCTGCACGGTCGTGGCGCGGCTGTACGGCAGGTCCACGAGGCCCGCGTAAAGCTGCTTGAACTGCACCATCCCGGCCGTGGTGAAGAGCAGGGTCGGATCGTCCGGGGGCACCAGGGGGGCGGAAGGCACGGCGCGGTGGCCGCGCTCCACGAAGAACTCGGTGTACGTCTTGCGAATCTGTTCGGCTTTCATGCTGGGACGACCGTGCCGCGTCCGATCGGCCGTCGGGCCGGTCGCGCGGCGTTCCTTCCGTGATGGTGATTGCAGAATGCGACGCCCGCCAATGGGCGCGACGCCGAAAGCGGCATACAAGCAAAAAGCGCGGCAAAATCAGGCCGCCGGCTTGTCATACAGACAGCCGCCCGCGGCAACTCATGTGGCGAAATGCGATCCACAGGGAGCATAACACGGGCCGATGGACGAGAGCGACCTCCGCGCGCTGCTGGAGCGACACCACGACGCCTGCCACGGCTGGGCGCTTCACTGCTGTGCGCGCCGGCCTGCCGACGCCGAGGAGGTGCTCCAGGACGCATACCTCAAAGTGCTCGGCGGCCGGGCCGTGTTCGAGGGGCGCTCCACCTTCCAGACATGGATTTTCGGCGTGATCCGCAGGACCGCCGCGGAGCACCGACGGCGCGGCTGGCGCCGGCTGACGGGCGTTGCCCGCTATCTGCGCCTGGCACCGCCCGAGCCGGCGGCCCCCGCACCCGACATCTTCGTGCGCCGCGGGCGCCTGCAGCAGGCTTTCCAGGAAGCCCTGTCGTCGCTGCCCGAGCGGCAGCGGGAAGTGCTGCACCTGGTTTTCTACCAGGACATGACCGTGCAGGAAGCCGCGGACGTGATGGGGATTACCGTGGGTTCCGCGCGCCAGCACTACGACCGCGGGAAACGAAAGTTGCGCGAGCAACTGGGTGTGGAGGCGGGGTCCGATGAGCTGGAATGACGGCAAGCCCACCCTCCGCGAACTTTTCGCCCAGATGCGGCGGGAGGATGCCCGGAGTGCGCCTTCGTTCGCAAGGTTGACAGCCGGGGTGCGGCGCCAATCCCGGCGTCGCCCGCTTTGGGCCCCGGTGGCCGCAGCCACGGGATTCGCCGCCGCCGCGGCTTGCTGGCTGCTGGTTTCATTCCGGCCCCCGCCCCCCGCCGGGCCGACGGCCCGGGAAGTGCGCCCGACGCCGATCACCGCCGTTGCGTTCCGGCAGATCCAGACGCTGTCCGAGTGGGAGGCTCCCACGGACACCCTGCTCGCGAACTCGGCCACAACCGCCCTCACCCGGTTCCAGGCGAGCACGGATGCACTGCTGGACATCGGAAGCGCGGACCTGTCCGCCACATCGTTGGAATAGGGTCGGGCGCGAACAAGCCGCCCAAGTTTGAAAATGGCAAAAAAAACGAGGAGAATGGCCATGAAGAACGGGAGTTTCGCAGCAGTGTTGTTGGCCGCCGCCACAGCGGGTGTGGTTGCGGCACAGCCGCCTCCCGGCGGTCCTGCGGGTGGCGATTCGCAGGGGCAGTTCCAGCGCCAGCCCCCCCCGATGGGGCCAAACGGCGCGAAGCCGGGAATGGCGGGGGATCCCTTCCAGGCAGGCGGACGCTCCCGGCAGGGATTCCGCTCCCCGAGGGGCGAGGCCGGATCGCAGCAACCCGAAGTCATGCCCCGGTTCGGGATGCCCCAGGGCGAAGGGATGAGGATGCGCGGGATGGGTCCGTCCCCGGAGACGATGCGGCCTGACGGCGGACCCTTGCCACGCACCCCCTTTGGCGACGGGTTGTTTCCCCCGGAACTGGTGATGCAGAACCAGAAGACCCTGGCGCTGACGGACGAGCAGACATCTGCGATCCGGTCCGAGTTCCGGGCATCGGTGAACCGCTTCATGGACCTCCAGTGGCAGCAGAGCGCGGACGAGGAAGCGCTGTCGGCGCTCCTGAAAGAGGATCGCCTGGATGAAAACAAGGTGGGGGCGGCGCTGGAGAAACTCATGAGCGTCGAAAACACGATCAAGAGGGATCGGTTGAGCCTTCTGGTCCGGGTTCGCAATACCCTGACCGCAGAACAGCGGGCGAAATTGCAGCAGTTGAGCGCCAAACAGATGCCCAGGCGCGAGGACCTGTCTCCTCAGGGCCTTCCGGGAATGCCACCGGGCGCCGGGGAAATGCCCCGTCAGCCCGGACCGCCGAGGGAGGGGGAGCAGCCGGGGCAGCCGGGACAGCCGGGACAACCGGAGCCGACGGAACAGCCCGGACGCCCAGTATCCTCGGCGGTGATCGGGCAGGTGGGGGAATAGGCGAGGGCCTCGTCGGGAAGGGGAGCGCGACATGAGCGAAGGAAACGGACGCATTCGGACGGTTGCGGCACTTGTGGTGGTTGTCCTGTCTTTGGGTTTCGCATACCATCGCTGGTCGGCCCTGCACCCCAAGGGCATCACCAACGCGGGGCCCCGCATGGGGTCGTCGCGGGGCGGGCCGGGAGGTCCGCCGGCCGATGGCCCCGCTCCCGGATCCCGGCCCGGTCCCGGCGGGCCGGACCCGATGATGGCCGATCTGGGCCTGACGGAGGAACAGCGCACGCAACTCGAAGCCGCGCGCAAGGCTGGCGGCAATGATTTCCGAAAAATGCGGGAGGCATTGGACAAGGTGCTGACCGCGGAACAGCGCGACAAGATGCGTCAGAACATGGAAAAGAGGCGTGCGGAAATGGACGCGCGCCTGAAGCGCACGCTCGGCGAGAAGGATTTCGCCGATTTCAAGAAGCGCATGGAGGAAATGCGCCAGGGCGGAATGGGACCACCCGGCGGGCCGCCACCACCGCCCCCGGGACAGTAGCCCGTCCGGGCACATTGCGGGCCGGCCGGCCCCCACCACGGCCGGCCCGCGCATCCCCCGGTTCGCGGCCCACACAAGGGCCGATCATCCAGCGTCACCCAGGCGAGGTATTCCATCGTGACCACCATTTCCGGGCTTCACAGCCGGCTCTCCGCCGGCGGACGGGGCTTCACACTGATCGAACTGCTGATCGTCGTGGCCATCATCTCGGTTCTCTCGGCCATCGCCGTTCCCAATTTCCTGGAAGCGCAGGTCCGCGCGAAGGTCAGCCGCGTTCGCTCCGACATGAGGACGCTCTCCGTCGGCGTCGAGCAGTACCGCGTGGACTGGAACAGTTACCCCGAACAGTTCTCGCGGCTGATTTCCGTCACGACTCCCGTGGCCTACCTGGCGACCCTGCCGGCTGATCCGTTCATGGTCGCCTCCGCGCCGCCCGCGCCCCCGGGCGGCGGCCCTCCCCCGCCACCCTGGCGCGTGGGCGGATACCGCTACGGGGCCATGCCGATTGATCATCCGGCCCGCTACGCCATTGCCAGCGTGGGACCCGACGCCGACCTGGACACCTACTCGAACGGGACCGCCGACTCGTGGGAGGTGGATTTCGGCGCCCTGGGTTTCTATCCGGGCTACTCGCCCGACCTGTTCGCGGCGGAAGGGGCCGTGGTGAACGAGACGAGATTCATGTACATCGCCTATGACGCGACCAACGGGACGGTGTCCAACGGTGACGTCTTCCGCCTGAGCGACCATCCCATGTGACCGGCGCGCGGTCCGGCTCACGGTGCGGAACCGGGGCGCAGGGCCGTGAGGCCGGACACCACCAGGGTGGGCGAGCCGAGGTCCATGTCCACGTGCCCCTCAAGCAGGAAGGGCCCGCAGGTGAGCGTGCGCGTCGCGAGGCGCTCGTACACGCGGGGAAAAAGGACGGCCTCGTAGGTGGCGGTGCGGTCCTCCATCGACAGGATCTTCATGGGCCGACCGCTGTTCTTTGCCGTGAGAAACTTGGCCGACACCATCCATCCCGCCATCCTCACGCGCCGCCCCCCGTGGCGGCGGATGTCGCGCGCGGCCACCAGCGGGCCGGGGATGCGGACGAAATCCAGCGGGTGCGCGCTGACGGGGAACCCGAGCGTCTCGAGTTCCCAACGGGCGATGGTGGCGAGCGTGAACACACCCGCGGGTGCGGCGGGCGCGGCGGCGGGGGCGGCGTCGTCGAGCGGGGCGAGCAGGCTTTCACCGGTGAGGGCGCGGTGGCGGAAAAGGCACTCGGCCTCGAGCAGCAGCCGGGCGCGGAAGGCCCCGGTGTGCCGGGCGCGGACGTCACGGTCGGCGGCGCAACGGGCTCCCGAAAGACCCGTCCCCGAATCCAGGCAGTCCATTGCCCCGGCGCGGACCAGGCTGCGGCATTCCTCCAGCGCCGCCCCGGTGCGGTCGGCGAAATCCGAGAGGGAGAGGTACGGGCCGCCGCGCCCGCGTTCCGCCGCGATGCGCGCCGCGATGCGCGCGCGCAGGCCCCTGACGGCGCGCAGGCCCACGCGCACCCAGCCGTTGCAGGGCTCCATCGGCGGGGGATCCAGCGCCCCCCCGCGGTCCTCCCCCGGCCCGCGGGCGTTCAGCAGGGCGGCGCGCGCCGCCACCCGCGCCACGGGATCGGCCTCCGCGCCATCCGCCCCGGTGCGCCCCGTGTAGTCCTCCCCTCCGCAGTTGATGCACGGCGGCAGGGTGCGCAGCCCCCACCGGCGGGCCTCCTCCAGGTAGGCGCCCGGGCCGTAAAAGCCCCCCTCGTTGGACAGCACCGCGGCAAAGAACTCGGCCGGGTAATGCGCCTTGAGGTAGGCCACCTGATAACTGAGCACGGCGAAGGCCGCCGAGTGCCCCTTGCAGAAGGAATAGCCGGCGAAACTGGACACCTGGCGCCAGATCTCGAGCGTGTCGGCATCCGAGACGCCGCGCTCCGCCGCGCCCCGCAGGAAGTTGTCGCGCAGGCGGTCCATCGCGTCGCGCGAGCGCATCTTGCCGCTCATCGCCCGGCGCAGCAGGTCCGCCTCGCCAAAACTCATCCCGGCCAGGTCGTGGGCCACCTTCAGCACATCCTCCTGGTACACCATCACGCCGTGGGTCTCGGGCAGCAGGCGCAGCATGAGCGGGTGGGGGGCGTCGCCGCCCCTTCGGAGCACGGCCCTTCCCCCGCGCTGGTGCGCGTTGACGGGCATGGCGCCCCCGGCCAGCCGCGCGCCGGCCGCGCCGGCGGGATCGCGCCGCTCCTTGTGCCGGGTGATGTACTCCTGCATCATCCCGCTTTCGGCCACGCCGGGCCGGATGATGGAACTGGCGGCCACGACCTCCTCGAAATTGCGGCAGCGCAGACGCTCGAACAGCGCGCGCATTCCCGGCGACTCGATGTAGAAGCAGCCGATGGTCAGCCCCGCGTCGATCAGCGCGCGCGTGGCGGGGTCGCCCGTCACCCACTCGAAATCCAGCACGCGCCGCCGGACCAGCGACGCGCACGGGCTGAGGAAGCGCGGATCCCCGGCGGCGGGCGGGGCATCGCGGGGATCCCGCGCCCCGAGAGACTGCATCACGCCGGCCAGCGCAACGCTGGTGCCGCGGCGCGTGCCCGCCAGCTTGATGCGCAGCGCCTCGCGCTGGAACATCTCCGCGTCCACGGGGGCGGACCGGTGGCGGGGGGCGCTGGGGGGCGCGGCGTCGCCGCCGCCGTCCCCGGCAGGTGCCGCCGATCTTTCCCGCTCGCGCGCCTCCGCGGTCTCAAGCGCCTGCTTCAGCACGCCCAGCGAGCGGTTGCTCAGCAGGTCCATCTTCACCAGTCCCAGGTCCTCGATGCTGTACATGTCCATCTGCGTGATGACGAAGCCCTTGGCGCTGCGCGTCAGCGGCACGTAGTCGGCCACGTCGCCCGGCGCAATGAGGATGCCGCCGCAGTGGATGGAAAAATGGCGCGGGAAATCCGCGACGCGACGCGCCTGCGCCAGGATCGTGCGCCAGGGTTCCTCGTCGGCCAGGCTGCGGGTGCGCGGTTGCTGTGTGCGCGCGGGGGAAACCCCTTTGGAAAGGGGTTCCCCCCCACACCCCCTTCCCGAAACTTTGTCGGCTGCTGGTGATGGCGGGATGCCCGCCGCCGCCGCCCGCATCGGCGGCGCGTCGTCCTCCACGCGGTAGCCGACCTCCCGCAGGCGGTTGAAGGCGTCCACCTCCTCGGGTCCGATGCCCATGGCCTTGGCCACCTCGCGCACGGCCTGGCGCATCTGCAGGGTCTGCAGCGTGGAGATGAGCGCGACGCGGTGCGGGCCGAAGAAGTCGAAACACCACCCGATGATCTCGTCGCGCTCGCGCCACGAGAAATCCATGTCGATGTCCGGCGGCGCCGAGCGCTCCGGGTTGAGGAACCGCTCGAAGTAGAGGTTGTGGCGGATGGGGCAGACGTCGGTCAGGCGCAGGACATAGCTCACGATGGAGTTGGCCCCGCTCCCGCGCCCCACGGTGAAGAAGCCGCGGGTGCGGGCCTCGTCCACGATCCGGTTCACCAGCAGGAAGTAGTCCGTGAAATGCAGCCTCCGGATGACCTCCAGTTCCTGGTTCATCCGCTCGACGGCGGCCGGCGGGGGCGGCGTGCCGTAGCGCTCGCGCACGCCGCGCTCCACCAGTTCGTGCAGCATCCGTTCCGGGTCGCCCCGCAGGCCGGTGAAGCGCGGGAACTTCCATTCGCCCAGCGGAAGCCGGCAGTCGCACCCCGCGGCGATGCGCGCGGTGGCCGCCAGCGCCGATTCCAGGGTGTCCCTGAAATCGGAAACGCTTGCCCCCCCCCGCGACAAGTTCGCCCCCGCTCGTGGCACGGGCGTCCCGCCCGTGAAACCGTCCGGGAGGGGGGCGCCCTTCGCCGGCGGGGCGCCAAGGCCCCAGGCGGCACGGATTTCCCCCTCGTCCACAAACCTCTGCGCGGGATCCACGCGGTCGCCCTCGGCCAGCTGGTGGGTCGTGGTGAGGCGGCGCATGGCCTGCAGCAGGTCGTGGAGCGGCGCGTCTTCCGCCGTGCCCAGCCTCACGTCGCAGGTCGCCGCGAGTGGTATCCCCAGCCGCGCGCAGCACTCGTACACCGCGCGGTTGCGCACGCGGGCCCGGCGCGACGGTCTCACCATCCCCCACGCGTTCCCCGCACCGGACCGGGCCGCCAGCAACCCGAGCAGCTCCGGGCAGTCGCTCAGCGCGATCACGTCCTCCGGAAGCCCCCGCACCTCCCCGTCCAGGTCGAACGCATCGTCGAGCATGCGCCGCGTCACGATGTGCGAGATGGCCGAGTATCCCGCGAAGTTGCGCGCCAGCAGCACCACGCGCCGCTCCGGATCGCCGGGACACAGCGGCGGCGACGACGACGGATCCTCGGCCGGCGGACCATTCAGTCCGCGCAGCGCCCCCCGCGGCGGCTTGCGCCGCGTCGTGGCCGGACGCCGCCCGCGCCCTTCCCCCCCGCCCGTCGCGCCGGAAAGATCCCCCGCAAAGGGCGCGCGGATCTCCGCCCCCAGGATCGGCCGGATCCCGGCCTCCCGCGCCGCCTTGTAGAACACCACCGCCCCCGCCAGGCAGTTGGTGTCGGTCAGCGCCACGGAACGCATTCCCGCGGCGACTGCCGCCGCCACGATCGCCTCCGGCGTCAGCGTGCTGTCGAAAAAGCTGTAATAACTGTGGGTGTGCAGGTGCACAAACCCGTCGCCGCAGGTCGCTTCGTCCATGGTCCGATCCATTCCACAAACGGGATACCACTCCATAGAACAAAAGTTCTACAACAAAGCGCTTCCTTCGCCCAACCGCCTGCCTGTTCGCAAGACCCGCCGATTTCCACCGCATATTGACTTGCACCCTCCAACCGCGTGCCCGATAACGGCAAATCCATGAGCGAACGCGACCAATTCCACTGCGACGTGATGGCCATCGGCGCCCATCCCGACGACATCGAGCACTGCATTGGCGGCACCCTGCTGCACCTGCGCGACCAGGGGAAAAGGATCGTGATGTGCCACATGACCCATGGCGAGGCCGGCACCTACGGCGACCGCGGCACGCGCGACCGCGAGGCCCACGCCTGCGCCGAGTACCTGGGGGCCGAGGTGCGCTGGCTCGACTTCGAGGATACCCGCATCGAGGACAGCTTCGAGGCCCGCCTGCGCGTCATCCGGGCCATCCGCGAACTGCGCCCGCGCCTCATCCTGTGCCAGTATTACGACTTCCCCCTCATGCACCCCGACCACGAGGCCACCGGCCGCATCGTGCGGAACGCATTCCGCCTCAGCCGCTTCCGCAACATCGACACGGGGCAGGAACCGTTCTGGATTCCCAACGTCGCCTACTACCTCCACCCGGACCATGTTCGCCCCTCGTTCGTGGTGGATGTGACCTCCTATTTCGAGCGCTGGGTGGAACTGGCCAACCTCTACGGCTCCCAGCTCGACAGCATCCCGGGCTACAAGGACCGCCTGTTGGCGCGCAAGCGCAGCGCCGGGTTCCTGATCGATGTTCCCTATGGCGAGAGTTTCTACTGCGATCGCCCGCTGAAGGCCAATGCCGTGGACCTGACCCTCCTGTGAACGCCCGCCGCCGCGCCTTTCTATTGGGCATCCTCCTGGCCGCATCCACGGCTGCCGCGGCGGCACCGGGCGAGACCACCGCGCCCTCCAGCACCGTGATGCGGCTCCTTCGGGGCATCCTGCCAAGGGTGGCCCCCGCCACCGCGTGGCCCAACGGCTCCCCCGCGCGCAACGGAACGCGGACTTCCGCGCCCACCGTGGCCGCCGCTCCGTCGCCCGGCGGGTCATCCGCCCCGGTTCCCTCGGCCCTGGCAAACGGCTCCACGGTCACCGCGGCGCGCAACAGCCTGGCGGTCCGCCGCCTCCAGGCCGCGTACCGCGCCTCGGGCGCCACATCGGGACAGATGGAGAAATTGCTGGCCCTTGATGCCGAGGTCTTCGCCTCGCGCCTCAACGCGACGTCCGACGACATCGCACGCGCCCGCAGGACCCGCGAGCAGATCCTCGGGCCGGAGAAAACCCACGCCGTGCGCCAGTATGTCCGCGATTCGTTCCTCGCCCGAAAGGGCGGCCTGATGCCCGCCGGCGCCGTCGGCCCCGGCCCGGGACGCTGAGGCCGCGCCCCCGTTGCGCATCCTCGGCATCGACCCCGGCCTGGCCAATGTCGGTTACGGCGTGATTGACCACGAGGGGCAGAAGTCGGCCATGGTCGTGGCGGGAACCGTCACCACTCCCGCCGCAGACCCGCTGCCGCGCCGGCTCAAGCACATCCACGACGAACTGGCCGCCGTCATTGCCGCGCACAAACCCGACGTCGCCTGTCTCGAGGACATCTTTTTCTGCACCAACGTCCGCACGGCCATCGCCGTGGCGCAGGGGCGCGGGGCGTGCATCCTGGCCACCGCCGCGGCGGACATCCCCATCGCCGAGTACACGCCGCTCCAGATCAAGATGGCCGTCACCGGATCGGGAAAGGCCACCAAGCAGCAGGTCGAGAAGATGGTTCGGGCGCTGCTGGCCCTCAAGGACGTGCCGCGCACCGACCACGCCGCCGACGCCCTCGCGGTGGCGCTCTGCCACGCCCACAGCCAGCGCTTCCAGAAACTGGTCACGGCCGCGGGCGCCGTGATGGGCCGCGGGAAACGCCGTTTCCGTTAGCGAAACGGCGGGCCTGCCGGCCCGCGGCCGCACGCCGTCGCCGGCCCAAGATTCGCGCCATGCCGCAGGATTCGGGCCCGCGCCTGTATCCTGTCGTGCCCCCATGCCCGCGCGCTGCATTTATATCCATGTCCCCTTCTGCGAGCAGAAATGCTCGTACTGCGACTTCTTCACGGTCCGCGACCCCTCCGGCTCGCACCCGCTCGCGCCGGGGTGGTTCGACCTGCTTCGCCGCGAGATGCTGCTCTGGGCCGAAGCCGGCGACATCGCGCGCGACCAGCCCCTCGAAACCATCTACTTCGGCGGCGGCACCCCCAGCCTCACCCCGCCCGCCGTGTTCGCGGAATTCCTCCGCTTCGTCCGCGGCGAATTCGCCGTCGCCCCCGACTGCGAGGTCACCCTGGAGATGCAGCCCGGCACGGCCGACGCCGCCCGCTTCGGGGCGTACGCCGGCGCCGGCATCAACCGTTTCTCGCTCGGTGTGCAGACCTTCCACGAGGGCCACCTCGCCCTCACGCGCCGCCGTCACACGGTGGGCGACAGCCGCCGCATGATCCGCGACGCCATCGCCACCGCCGGGGCCGACGCCGTCTCCGTGGACCTGATCGGCGCATGGCCCGGGCAGACGGTGGCCGAGTGGCGCGACGACTTGGGCCGGGCGGCCGACACCGGCGCCTCCCATGTCAGCGCCTACGAGCTCACCTTCAAGGATGGCACCGACCTGGAGCGCGCCTTCCGCTCGGGTGATCTCGTGCCGTGCGACGAGGATACCCGCATCGCCATGTTCCAGGCCGCCGAGCAAACCCTCGCCGCCGCGGGCCTGCCGCAGTACGAGATCAGCAACTTCGCGCGCCCCGGCCGCGAGTCGCGCCACAACAGCGCCTACTGGCAGCTGAAAGACTACGCGGGGCTGGGCGCCGGCGCCCACGGCATGGTGTGGCCACACCGCTGGATGAACCCCCACGACCTGCGCGGCTACGCCGCTGCCATCACCGCGGGCCGCCTCTTTCGCCAGCCCAACGACTCCGACGACCCCGACGTGGTCCTGGCCGAGAATCTCCACATGGCCCTGCGCCTCAACCGCGGCGTGAACCTCGACGATTTCGCCGCGCGCACCGGCCGCGACCCCCGCACCGAACGCCCCGCCGCCCTCGCCAGCCTGACCGAAGCCGCCCTCGTCGAATCGTCCGGCCCCGTCCTGCGCCTCACGGCCGAGGGCCGCCTGCGCGCCGATGCGGTTACTGCCGCGTTCGTCTGATTCCCCAAATTCCCCGGTACGGCGATGCCCGTCACGCGCCCCTCCCGTCCGCGTGGCGGGTGACTCGCGCGGCGGTGTTCAGCCGCGGGAAGAGGGGGCGGCAAGCGTCACAACAAACCGACGGTTCTGCCGTCCCTTGTTGTCCACCTTGCGGATGGTCAGCGTGCCGACCTCCGCCGTGTTGCGCACGTGCGTGCCGCCGCAGGCCTGGGTCTCGAAGCCGACGATTTCCACCACGCGGACGCGGTCGCCATCCACCGGCGGCGCGGCCTCCAGCGTGCGCAGCAGGTCCGGGCGGCTGCGGAATTCCTCCGTCGGGATAAAGCGCGCCACGACATCCAGCCGTCGCGCCAGGACCGCGTTCACCGACTCCTCGATGCGCGGCCGCATGTCCGGCGAGTACGCCTCCAGCTTGAAATCGATGTGCGAGACCTCCGGGCCGATGCTGACGCCCGTGATCCAGCCGCCGTATTCGCGCAGCATCACGGTGTTGAACACGTGGAGGGCCGTGTGGTGGCGCATGAGGGCGAGGCGCCGCCCGGCGTCCACCTGCACGCGGCAGGGTGTGCCGGGTTTCAAGGTGGGAGACGTGCCTTCCGTCTGGTGACGGATCGTGCCGTCCGCGTCCCTGATGGCGGACGGGATCGCGATACGGCTGCCGTCGGGAAACAGCAGCAGGCCACAGTCCGGCGGTTGCCCGCCCCCGCCCGGGTAGAAGCAGGTGCGGTCGAGGACAATGCCGCTGCCGTCCACGCCGACAACCAGGGCGTCGTGCTCGAAACAGTAGGAGTCGTCGAGGTAAATGGGTGTGGTCATGGCTTGGCGGTTTTGCCCGGATCCCGGGCGGCGGGCAAGTGATTAGGCGCCCCGTTGGTGCATCGTCATTTGTTGCACATGGAAAAGCGTCGGGGCAACCTGAGCGGCCATGACCATGGGTGCCATACTTCGCTTCGGCGTGGTGGCCGGGGGCGCCGCTTTTTTCGCAGGCGCACCCGCGCCCGATTGCGCCGCCGCAGGCGCTCGACGTGCCACAAGGAAGCAATCGGTCGCAACCACCGCCCCCGCCGGGATGGTGTTCATCCCGGGGGGCACCTTCACCATGGGAGCGAATTCGGGTTTGGAGTTCGAGGGGCCGCCGCACCGGGTCACCGTGCGGCCGTTCTTCATGGACCGGACGGAGGTCACGGTGGCGCGGTTCGCGGAATTTGTGGCGGCGACCGGACACGAGACCGAGGCCGAGCGGCGCGGGGTGGCGAAGGCTTTCGTGGTGAAATCGGGCAAGTGGGAGGACGTGGAGGGCGCGGACTGGCGCCACCCCGAGGGGCCGGACGCCCCCGCGTCCCGGCCGGAAGAACCGGTGGTGCAGGTATCCTGGGACGATGCCGTGGCGTTCGCGAAGTGGGCGGGCCGGCGGTTGCCCACCGAGGCGGAGTGGGAGTTCGCCGCGCGGGGCGGGCTGGAGGGGGCCACGTACGCGTGGGGCAATGAACTCGCGCCGGGCGGAAAGCCGATGGGCAACTGGTGGCAGGGGGATTTCCCGCGGAACAACAAGGCACGCGACGGTTTCGTCCTGCGTGCGCCGGTCGGCAGTTTCCCGCCGAACGGCTACGGGTTGCATGACATGGCGGGAAACGTGTGGGAGTGGGTGGCCGACTGGTACGAGCCGGACTACTTCTCTCACAGCCCGATGCTGGACCCGCAAGGCCCCACGACGGGCACGCTGCGCGCCGTTCGCGGCGGAAGTTTCCTTTGCAACGAGGGTTTCTGCCGCGGCTACCGCGCCGCCGCCCGCAACCGCAAGAACCCCGACACCGGGATCAGCCACCTGGGTTTCCGGTGCGTGCTGGACGCGCCGGGGCAACGACCGGCGAAGCGCGGGACGACGGGATGAAAGGGGAGGTCATTGTGGTCAACAAGGTCGGGTTTCCCCGAAGAACCCTCCGTCTGTTCATGGCGGTCGGAGCGATCCTGATCCTCGTGGTTCAGGGGCTTTCCGCGTCTCCCGTGAAGGACGCTCCCGCAACCTCGTCGTCCGAAGTTCTGGACGCGACCGATGTGGCCGTGATCCATGCGGCCGTGCCGGCGGTGTTTGAAGTATGGTCCGAGGGCCGGACAAGAACGGACCGGTCCATGGTTGTAGTGATGATGACGGAGGGCCCGGCCGCCTTGAACAAGGAGCATAGTTTTGGATCGGGCGCACCGCTGCGCGAGACGGACTCCACGGCTCCCCTGATGCGTTCCCTGCTTGCCCGGAACGCGGTGCCTTTTTTTCTCGGCGAACCGGTGTCCAGCGGCACAGTGACGATCGCTGGCGACCGACTGGTTTTGAGTCTGATGAAGGAAGGGAAACTCGAGTCGCGCTTTGGGGCGGGTACGGATTATCTTGAGGCCCGCCTTCCGGGGTACAACCAGTCGCGGACCGAGGCCGTTGTATACGTCTCGGCCAGTAGCGATCCTTCGTACCTGTTCATAAACGCCGGGCACCTGGTTTTCCTGAGGCGGGACGGAGCGTCCTGGAAGTCTGTTCGGATCCAGGAACTTTGGTGGACGCACTTTTCCTGAGGCGGAACGGAGCGTCTTGGAAGTATGTTTGGAAACAGGATCTCTGGATTTCCTGATCTGCATTCAACCGCCTGAAGGGTTCAGGAATCCCTGCGGATTCTCTGCCTGAACCCTGCTGCTGCGTCCGATCTCACCGCTCCCGTTCTCACCCGCGTGTCCACATTCCTCCAGTGCTTCCGGTCACGCCCCCACACTCGGACTCGTACTCGGACTCGTACTCGGACGCCTGCATCCCCAAATCCTCGTCCAACTGGGTGGCTCCCTCTCCCCCAAATGCATAACCCCTCAAGCACGCAAACAGGGATCATCCGTCCCAGATACGGGCACATGGGCGGGACGCCCATGCCACCTCCGCTGCGCCCGCCCATGCTTCATCTGAGGCGTCCGTCGCACACTCCGGCCCTGATGGGGGTGGGAGACGACGTGGTTACTTTGGGACGAGTACGAGTCCGAGTCCGAGCGCGGGGTGTTTTTTGTCCCCTTCATCCGCTTTATCCCTGTTCAAATTCTTTCGTGTTTCGAATGGCGGCACCGGAGCACGGAACGAGCCAGAAAACGGGAACAGGGTTGAACGGGATCAAGGGGATGGGGGGCAGCCGGTCGGACTGGGCGGGCCAAATTACGGTCGAGCCAGTTTCACAATTACCGGACAATCGTTCTCGCGTTTCCCATTCTACTTCCCCGTTTTCGCGCCCGCCCGCCTCAGCCGTTCCGCCAGTTCCACCGGCGAGGGCGGCAGGGTTCCCACGGTGAGGCGGTCCAGCGGCTTGCCGTCCGGCGCCGCAATAACGATGGTGGTGACTCCGCGGTCCGCCTCGTAGCGGGCGGACAGTTCGGGGTGGGTTCCAATGTTCACGCTGGCGGTTACGAAATGCCGTTTGAGTTCCGCCGTCACGAGCGGGTGGAGGAACAACCGCCGCAGGCAATACTCGCTGGACTGGCTGAGGGGGCTGATGACGTTCGACGGCACGGGATACCAGAAGAGGAGGCAGAGGGGTTTTCCGGTGCCGCGCGCCTCGGCCAGGGCCGCGGTGGGATTGGCGTTCAGGGTGACGGTGGTGCCGCCGGTATGGAAACCACCCGCAACGGCAGAGGGACCCGCCGTGGTGGAGACGTCCGCCACGGGGATCCGGAAGGCGGGGTCGCGGAAGGGACCGGAGGTGAAGAGCACGGCGTCCGCACAAACGGTGCCGAACTGGTTGAGGCCGACGGGAACCGCATCCTCGCCCGCTGCGACCTCCACGAACTGATCCTCGCCGGGCAGGAAACGGAACTCGCCCAGATCCACCCATTTGTCCGAACTCGGTTCGCCGAGGTAGCCAAACCCGTCCATCGTCACCGCGAACGTGGTGTCGCCGCCGGCGTGGCGCACGCGGATGTGAACGGGTGATGCGTTGGCCTGCGGGGGCCACGTGATGTGCGGGTGGCAGAGGCGCGGCGCGGAGAAGCGCGGGTGGAAGCGGGCCACCGCGGGCGATGTGGTCTCGACCGGGAAATAAGGCTGGCTAAACACGAAGTCGCGCGTGCTGGCGGCGAGGTGGGATGTGCATCCCGGCGCGGCGCTCTTGTAGCGGCTCGCGGTGACGCTGGGCGCCCAGGAGCCCGAAACCTCGCGGTAGTGGTCCGCGTTTCGCCCGCCGCGGGGCCACGACTCGATCAGGAGGTCGTCCGGCCGCGGCGGAATGGCTGATCCTGCCTGTTCGTAAATCTGCCCGGCGACGCCGCGGGCCACAGAATCTTGCCCGGAACTTGTCGTCATTCCGAGGCGCACCGCGCGCCGGATCGCGGAAACGGCCGTGCTGGTCTCCCCGTTGCGGCCCGCCGCCACGGCCATTCCTATCCATGCTTCCTGGTTCCGCGGTTGGGCCGCAATTGCCTGGGAATACGCCCGGAAAGCCTCCGCGCGGCTGGCGGTCGTGTCCGCGGTCAGAGCCAGCAGCCCCTCCGCCACCAGCAGGCCGGCCGGCACAGGTTCCAACGCGGTGCCGGAAGTCTCGAGCACCGCGCGTTGGCGGCGGATTTTCCCCGCGAGGGCCGCCAGTTCGCGGCCCATGTCGGGCCGGCCGCGGAGCAGGGTCTCGCCCGTGCTGTGGGTGGGGCGCAGGTCGTTGACCGTGGCGAGCCGCAGGAAGGGATGCAGCAGGAGTTCCTGGGTGGAGGCGCGCATCGCGGCCAGGGTTTCGTGGAGGTCTCGCGCGGCGGTCTCGCGTTTCTTGTTCTCGGTGGCGGCAAGTATCCGCACCTCGTTCCGCGACGTTTCCGTCCGGATCTCCACCTCGGCCGCCCGCGCCCGGGCGACCTGGCGCACCGTCATCAGGCCGATGCCGGATGCAAGGACGGCGGTCACGAACATGCCGGCGATGGCGGCCCGTCTCTGGAGGCGGTTGCGCCGGAACCTTGCCTCGCCGGCGGCGATCAGGGCTTCGAGGGACGAGCGCAGCGAGTCGTCGGCGATGCGCATGACCTGGGCGGCGGCCAGGCGCAGGTCGTCGCGCGCGATCGCGGCGCGCACGAAACCCGCCACGATGTGCGTCTGCAGTTCCCGCGCCCCCGGCTGGTCGGGGGCCAGTTCGATCGCCTCGGCCACCAGGCGGTCGGCCTCCTCGAATCGCTCGTATCCGTCCCCGCCCGCCCGCTCCAGATCGGCCGCCGCGCGGAGCAGGCTGTCAGCGCGCTGGTGGCGGTCGCGGCCGGATTGAAAATCCTCGATGGCGCGGACGAACTCGGCGGCGGTTTGCATGCGGCGGGCCGGCGCCGGCTCCAGCGAGCGTGCCAGGATTGCCTCCAGCTCGGGCGCGATGCCAGCGGGCATCGTCACCGTGCCGGCCGCGGCGTGCTGGAATGACGCGAGGGGAGTGGCCTGTTGGTGCGGCGGACTGCCGGTGACGAGGAAATACAGGATTCCGCCGAGCAGGTACACGTCGGTCCACGTGCCGAGCCCGGCGGGCGACTTCACGGTCTGCTCCGGCGCCATGAATGCGGGCGTGCCGGCGGGGTTGGGCGCGTCGGCGACCGGGATGGCGATCTCATCCATTCGCACGCCCGTCTGGCTGGTGGCCCCCGGCAGGGCCGCGGCCAGGCCCCAATCCATCAGGTACACTTCGCCGAACTGCCCCACCACGACCTGGGCCGGTTTGAGGTCGCGGTGGATGATGCCGCGGGCATGGGCCGAGGCGACCGCGCGCGCCACGGTCAGGAGCGTGGGCAGGTGGCGGGCGAGCAGTTCCTCCGGCGGCAGGACGCGGTCCCGGTCCAGCTGGTCCAGCCACGATTGGCCCTCGACCAGTTTCATGGCGAGCAGGGGAGTGCCGTCCGGGTCGAAGGCGAGGTCGTACACGGGCACGATGTTCGGGTGGTCGAGTTGCGCGGACACAAGGGCCTCGCGCCCGAAAAGCACGTGGCTCGCGTCCCGGTCCGGGACGGGCGCGCCGGACGCGCGGGGGCGCTTCACCGCCACCGTGCGGTTCAGCGAGGTCTGCGTGGCGCGGAAAACCTGGGCGAATCCGCCCTCGCCCACAAGGTCCCCCAGCACGAACGGCCTGTCACGCCGCCAGGCCACGGGAAGGGCACCCGGCGTTTGGGGAGGGGGAACGACGGTGCTCTGAAGCTGGCGGTGCAGGAGGGAGATGTCGGCCATGTCCTCGGGCGGACGCATGGAATCCTGCGCGTCGGCGGGAAGGTTCGACGGGGTGCCCACCCGCGTCGGGTCGTTTCCGCCGATCACGGTGTCTTCTCCGGCGGGCGGGTTGCGAATTGGGACAGATGCGCCAGGAGCGACTGGGTGGTGAGGGCATCCTCCGCGGAGATGAAATGGAGAAGTTCTGTTCCGTCCGGGTTCAGGATCAAAACGCTTCCCAGCGGGCGGTCGCGGAAACGCCACGCAATTTCGGTGTTGCCGCCGGTGGTGAGGCGGAGCGGCACATAGCCGGAACTGATGGCTGCGGCCACCAGGGGATCCGAGTAAACCTGGGTTTCAACCAACGCATTCAGGCGGCTGGCCGACGCGTAAACCACGGCCAGCAGGGGCAGATTGCGGATTCGCGCCTCCGTGGTTGCCGGGTCGAAATCGCGGTGCCAGCGGACGGACAACGCGGCGCGACCCTCCGGGGCCGCGATGGGCGCCAAAAGGGGGATGGTGCCGGTCGTCAGGGGTTCGGAGGTGAAGAGCATGGCGTCGGCATTGAGTTGGCCGTTCCACGATGTTTCCACGGGCGCCAGTTCGCGAACGGCGCGGAGCGTGATGTTGTGGCCGGCTTCGGGGACAAACGTGAACTGGCCCAGGTGCGTCCACCGGTGGGCGTTGGAAGGCCCCGCGGCTCCCCAGCCGTCCTGGGTCAGGGAGATGGTAGTGGTTCCGGACGCGTGGCGGACGACGTACACCGCCGGGGTGGCATTGCCTGACGTTCCCCAGGTGACGTAGGCGTGCAGGGTTCGGGTCGTGGGAACGTCGGGATCGTAAACGGCCTCCGCAGGCAGGACGACCGGCTTTCCCTTGGCCGTATCGGGCAGATCGGTGTACCTCACGCAGCGGCTCCCGAACAGCGCGCGGGGAGTCGTGCCGGGCGCCACGCTGCGCGCGAACTCGCGGGGCGAATCGGTGTTTCCCCAATTCCCCAGCGTTTCGCGATAAAAGCGCGGATTCCCTCCCGGCGCGCGGGGCTCCACCAGGATATCCCCCGGTCCAAGGTGGAACGACGCCCACCGCGCCGCCTCGACCTCCGCCACCAGGGTGCACAGCACCTGGTAGGTCCCGCGGATTCCCTGGAAACTTCGTGCCTGTGGCAGGATATCCTGAAGCAACATCTGCGCCTCATCGAACCGCCGGTCCAGGAAACAGCAGCGCGCCTGCCAGACGCGCGCGTAGGTGGTTCCGGGGTGATGGCGCGCTGCCTCGCCGAAGGCAGCGGCTGCCGGCGTGAAGCTGCCCTGTTCCACGCCCCGCCGGAATGCGAGATACCCCGCGCCATTCACCACCGAGGGCGGCGGTGGCGCCAGGTGCCCGGACGGGGCGGCCAGAACGCGGCGCGTGGCGGCCAGTTGGGCGCTCCGGGTTTCGAGCGCGCGGATGCGCGCCGCGTCCATGCCGGCCCATCGGACCCGTTCGGCCGGGTTGATGGCCAGGGTGTCCGGGTAACGGTCCAGGTCCTGGCCCAACACGGCTTCCATCTCGCGCCCAAGTTCGGCTTCGGCCTCATAAAGCCTGCTGACTTCCCGGCGCAGGCGGGCCTGGTCCTCGGCGGCCTGTGCGGCCTCGGCCTCGCGTTCGGCGTCGGCCCGGGTCACCGCATTCTGGGCTTCCAGCAGTGCCTGCTGGGCGCGGCTCTGGCTGCGATGGTTGATCATGAAAGCGGCCAGGAAGCCTCCCAGCAGGATGAACGCGAAACAGGCCGCGGCGGCCTGGTAACGGCGCCGGCGCAGGCGGGCGCGGCGTTGCTCGGCGTCCTGCACCAGGGCCATCATGCGGGTCCGGATGTCCGTCGCCGCAATGCGTCCGGCCTGCATGCGGGCCAGGCCCAGGTCGCCCGCACCCACGGCCAGTCTGCAGTGGCGTTCGAGCAGGCGGTCGTGCTCCCCGCGGGCCGCGGCGTTGCCCGGCCACAGGGTCAGCGCCCGGGCGAGGATTTCCTCGGCGCGCGCCAGTTCGCGGTAATCGGCCCCCGCGGTCGCCGCGATTTCCTGCGCGCGGGCCACCAGGCCTTCCGACTCGCTTCGCCGCGAGACGCCGCCCAGGTGCTCCTCCAGTTCCCGGCAGAATTCCGCCGCGGAGGCGTGGCGGCCCGCGGGATCAAACGCCAGCGCCCTCATGCAGATGGCGGCCAGTTCATCCGGGATGGTCGCGTGGGGTGCGCGCTCCTGGGGCGGTTCCACGGGTGTGGCGCGGGCTTTGGCAAATGCCTCCATGCGCGAGCCCGGGTGCGGCGCGGTCCCCGTCAGGACGGAGTACAGCGTCGCACCGAGAAGGTACACATCGGTCCACGGGCCCAGGCGGGCGCCGTCGTTGTCGGTCTGTTCCGGCGCCATGTAACTGGTGGTTCCGGCGGGGCACGGCGCCTCGTTGGTGAGCGGGGGGCGCGGCTCGCCCTTCAGGATCGGTGCCGCGAGCGCCGCGTCAAAAACCGCGGCGAGGCCCCAGTCCATGAGGAACACCTCGCCAAACCGCCCGATCACCACCTGCGACGGCTTGAGGTCGCGGTGCATGATGCCGCGCGAATGCGCGAACGCCACCGCCTGGGCCACGGTGACTAGCACCGGCAGGTGGCGCGCGAGGAGTTCGGGCGTGCTTCCCGTCCGCCGGTCCCGCTCCAGTACCTGGTGCCACGGTTCGCCCTCCACCAGTTTCATCGCCAGGACCGGGCGTCCGTCCGCATCCCTCCCCAGGTCGTAAATCGGCACAATCGCCGGGTGGTCCAGGAACCCGGTGATGATGGCCTCCTGCCGGAACGCCACCTCGAAATGCCGCAGCGCCGCGGATTCCTCGGACGCGTAGAACCGCGGCCGGATCCGCTTGACCGCCACCGTCCGGTTCAGCGCCCCCTGCACCGCCTCCCAAACCTCCCCATGCCCCCCCTCGGCCACGGGGCGAATCAGGTGGTAGGCGGCGGTGTCGGGGTGGGGACCATTGGCCCACCGACCAGGAACTTCCGAATGGATACCTCCCGGGCGGTCGTTGGAACAACCCAACGGTTTTCCAGTTCCCCGCGACCCCTCACTGGATTTGTCGCTATCCACTTCCGCTGGCTCAATCGGCCCCTGGTTTTTGGGATCCCGCTGAGAGTTCGTCGTCGCAGGGGTGATTGTTGTCCATTGGCAAGCATTCAGATGGGTCTACGAGTTTGTCTTTTGTAGCAGTTGTCGGGGGACAAGGGAAGATAGCACGGAACTTCTTCAGAACGTTCTTGAATTCCTTGTCTTTTAAGGAGTTTGTTTTCGAAAAGAGCAAGGGATTCCAAGCGCAATTCTTATAGGCGACCTCGTCCGATGGTGTGAACGAATCAAAACACCAAAAACCAACGGCCGGCGTCAGTGCCGCATAAGTGCTGTATTGGCTGAGCGAATCCATGAATTCCGGGATGACCGTGAAATCCTGAATCAGATTAGGATCCCGCGCATAAAACTGAGCTTGTCCAATGGGGATGAACGGCACTTCAAATTCGTTCAACTGTGTATTGGAGTCTGAGAGCCAACCTCTGCCAAGTTCGGTTATTCTATTAACGTTGCCTATTACTCTCTGCTTCTGGTCAAGACGAGGCAGCGCGCCCCAATAGAATCGGGGCATGACCGCCGAAAATATTTTATTTTTATATAGGGGGCCTCCGTAAAGTGTTTTGTGAAGGTCCAATTCGTCTTTATTCTTGTTGATCGTGTGAGCGTCGATCGGTGGCGAGTAAATAAGAGTCGTATTGCTTAACATCGTTTTCTTGTACTTCGTTCGAAGTGTGTTGCAGAATTCTTTTGCAATGCCTCCTTTGTTCTTGCCCGGCAATGGTTGTGATCGCTTTTGGTTATAATCGTCATTGTGTACCGGCATCACAATGAATCCATCGGGCCTTATGCTGTGATCGTTTTCTTTTGTGGCGTCTTTCCCGTTGTTGTATATATTGAACAACGCATCGGCTTGGTCCCCCCCGGGCACATCAAACGTAAGCGTCTGATAAGCGAAAAGCTTTATATCATACTTATCCGCCGCGTTGACCAGGTTCTCGTCCCATTGCGACAGCTTTTCTTTTCCTTCAATTGCCTTTACTGCAACCCAAGAGGTTCCCAAATCTTTCAAGTACTTGAAGATTTGGTCGTTTGTATAAGATTCGTCTCTCGCCATAACGTCAGGCTGGCCAGGTCGTTTGATGGTCACTTCGACATGGCCTGCGGGGGGGGGGAGTACTGGCATTGATGCGTACTCTGATTGCGATTGGCCTGGGGGGAGGTTCGTGCCGTTTTTTCGATCGGCGATATCTTGGTACATATAAGCAAGGTGGCGGTCAACCCCAGGTTCCTTCAAGGCTCTTGGTGTGGTTCCGCTGTTGTCGAATGCATCGGTCTTCCAAGACCGGAGGTTCTTAATGAAAACGCCCTTTCCTTGAAGAACGGGTTCGGAAAGTACGACAGTTGGCAGCGAAACCACGGCAACAACTGCAAACAGGGACCGGCATAACCTACTGATCATATGGAAGTCCTCCCTCCGGAATAGTGGACCAAGATGGTTCCAGAAGCAAATCGGTTTGGCAACAGGATAATTGAACTCCCCCATTAGAAATCGCGAATCCGACACTTTGCGGGACAGGGGCGGAAGGGAGGAGTGGGTGAAGCGTTTGACCGGCGGGACATTCCGGGGCGTTCGTGCGCGTGACGAAACGTGCGATCCTGCGGAGGCGCCGCATCGTACGGGTCGATTCACCCCTCCTCACGATTCCGCATTTGCGTAATCCTCCGTTCATATTCACCGTGCGACCAAGGCTCTCACCACCACGGGAGGATTCGACCATGAGACGTTCGATCGTTGTTGCTGCAATCGCTTGTTTTTCCGCCGCGCAGTTCGTGGCTGCCAAGCCGCCGGTTGCCGCGGAACCGGTGTTCGCCGAGAGTTTCGGTGAGGCGAAGGCCAACCTGGTTTCCACCGGGAACAACCCGTTCTTCATCCTCGAGCCCGGGCATGTGATGGAATACGCGGGCGGTGAAGACGGGAAGAAGGTGGTGCTCACCATCACCGTGCTGAACGAGACGAAGCGCGTGGATGGCGTGGAGACGCGCGTCGTGGAGGAACGCCAAAGCGAGAACGGGAAGATCGTGGAGGTGTCGCGCAATTACTTCGCCATCAGCAAGCGCACGAACAGCGTATATTACTTCGGCGAGGATTCGCGGGAGTACGACGACGGCAAGGAGGTTGGCCGCAGCGGGGCGTGGGAGTCGGGCGTGAATGGCGCGAAGTATGGCCTGATGATCCCGGGAACGGCGCTGCCGGGCTCGCGCTTCTACCAGGAGATCGCGCCGAAGGTGGCCATGGATCGCGCGGAGATCGTGAGCGTGACCGAGACGCTGAAGGTTCCCGCGGGGGAATTCACCGGCTGCCTCAAGACCGAGGAGACGACGCCGCTCGAACCGAAGAACAGGGAGTTCAAGATCTACGCGCCGGGCGTCGGGCTGATCCAGGACGGCGACCTGCTGCTGGTGAAGCACGGCAAGGCGGAAAAGAAGCCGGCCAAGCCCTGATCGTTACCCCTGCCCCTGGGTGTCGCGGAAAAACTCCGGCTCGATGCGCTCCAGTTCGGTGATGGCGCGGTCGAAGTCATCCACCCGCGCCAGGTCGAACCACAGGCCATCCACCGGGTGCGGGCGCACCATCTCGCCCGATTGCACAAGGCGGTTGATGAGGTCCGTCATGTCGAACACGCCCTCCGCGGGCACGGCCGCAACGGCCTTCGGCGCAAGCGCGTAAACGCCCGCGCTGAAGCAGTATTCCATCCGCGGTTTCTCCTCCACGCCCCGCACACGCCCGTCCTCGATGCGCAGGACCCCGTAGGGGATGGAGAGGGTTTCCTCGCGCGTGGCCACGGTGAGCGCGGCGCCGCTTTCGGTGTGGCCGCGCAGGAAGGCGGCGTAATCGAGCCGCGTGAGGATGTCGCCGTTCGTGACCAGGAAGGCCTCGTCGCGCAGTTGCGGGATGTGGGCCAGGCAGCCGGCCGTCCCCATTTTGCGCGCCTCCGCGAAGTAGGTGATGCGCACGCCGAACTGGCGCCCGTCCTGGAAGTAGGCGCGGATGAGCTCGGCCCCGTGGCCGACGCTCATCACGATCTCGGTGATGCCGCAGTCGCGCAACCGCTCCACGATAAGGTGGGCGACGGGCTTGCGCCCGATGGGGAGCAGCGGCTTGGGGATGACGTGGGTGAAAGGCCTCAGCCGCGTGCCCTCGCCGCCCGCCATGATCACCGCGCGCATCGTGCCGTGTCCCGTCCCGCTCTCAGATCGTGTACCGGTCGGGGCGGTACGCCGCCAGGTTCCGGCCGATCCAGTCCATGGTTTGCGCGAGGCCCTCGTCCAGACCCACCTTCGGTTTCCAGCCCAGGTCGGCCGCCGCCCGCGACGCGTCGCACACCAGGCGACCCACCTCGCTGGAAACCGGGCGGATGCGGGTCGGGTCGAAGGTGACCCGCACGCTGCCGCCGATCTGGCCGATGATCCGGTCGGCGAGGTCGCCGATCGAGATTTCCGTGCCGCTCCCGATGTGGTAGGTGCGCCCCTCGATGCCCGCCGTTTCCGCGATGCGGATGAAACCCTCCACCGTGTCGCTGACGAAGTTCAGGTCGCGCGTCGGGTGCATCGCACCCAGCTGAACCTGCCCGCGGGTGAGGGCCTGGGTGATGATGGTGGGGATGATGGCGCGGGCCGACTGGCGCGGACCGTAGGTGTTGAACGGCCTCAGGGTGACGACGGGCAGGTCGTAGGAGTGAAAGTAGCTCTGGGCCAGTTTGTCCGCCGCGATCTTCGAGGCCGCGTAGGGCGACTGCGCCTCGAGCGGGTGATCCTCGGTGATGGGCACGCGCTGCGCGCTGCCATACACCTCGCTGGAACTGGTGTGCACGAGGCGCGCGGGCCTGTGGCGGGCGCAGGCCTCCAGCACGTGCAGCGTGGAGAGCACGTTGTTGCGCTCCACATGGGCGGGGCGCAGGTAACTGTAGGGGATGGCGATGATCGCGGCGAGGTGGAAGACGATCTCCTGCCCGGCGACGGCGGCGTCGGCGCTCTCGGCGTCGCACAGGTCCCCCATCACCACCTTCAGCTTCTCCTGGTGTTGGAGCGGCAGGTGGTCGAGCAGCCCGTGGCCGCCCGCGGCGTTGTAGCGCACAAAGGCCGTCACGTCCGCACCCAGGTGAAGCAACCGCTCCACCAGGTGGCTCCCGATGAATCCCGCGGCGCCGGTCACCAGCACCCGCTTGTTTTTCCAGAATTCGCTCACGGTCATGCCCCGCGATTAGTTGGTTCCGTTGCGACGATTTCCCAGCCGCGCCGCGCGGTCAAGCGCAGAGGATGGGGTGCTGCCGGGGGTCACTTGGTTCCCGTCGCCTGCCGGCGTTGGGATGCAAGCGCGTCGTACCCGCGGGCGGCGGGTTCGTCCTTCAATTCCCGGGCCATGCGGGCCATGTTGGAGGCGCGCTCGAACGACGGCGGCCCAAGCCGCTCCGCGCGGCGCAGCATTTCCAGTCCCTCGTCGGGCCGACCCGAGCGCGCCCGGAAAACGCCTGCCAGGTCGAGCAGGGGGGCGTTGTCGCCAAACCGCCGCAACCCCTCATCCGCCGCGGCTGCGGCCTCCTTCAGGGCTCCCGTCTCATCCAGGCTGAAGGCGAGCCCCTCAAAGTCCGCGGCGCGCGGCCCGGGCTGATCCGTGAGCCACTGAAACGCGACGGCGGCCTCGCGCGCCATTCCCGCCTTCAGGCAGGCGGCTCCCAGCAGCTGCCGTGAACGGCGGACCGACGGGAAGGCCTGGGCGTGGTCGCGCAACTCGGCGATCGCCGATGTCAGGCGGTCGCCGGTTCCCAGGTACTCCAGGTCGCGCGAGTCGGGGTTCACGACGCGCCACGGGCGGATCTCCGCGCGCCGCGCCTCGGCCAGGTCGCGGCGGACGTAAATCATGCCGTGGTCGTCCCAGTAGACCAGCGACCATCCCGGATCCTCGAAGAAAGCCTTGTAGAACCCGACCGACTTTCCCCGACCCGGGCTGCCGGGGTAGAACTCGCCGTAGTCGAGAAGCGCGGACTCCACGCCGTACTTGGCCAGCAGGGCCGGCCGTTCGGGGCGCGCGTACTGGATGGCCAGCAGGTCGCGAAGCACCTGCTCCGGGAATAGCTCCATGCGCGGGTCCACAAAAAGGCGGATGGAACCTCCGCCCCGCCAGGCTAGGTATCCGCCCCACACGGGCATGTTCAGCACGCGGGACGGCAGTTTCTCCCCGAGGAAAAAGGAGGCGAGGGCGGATGGCATCGCCTCTTCGGAGCGGGACGGCAGCGGGCGGGGCTGGACGGCCGCGGGAACCAGCACCGCCAGCGCGGGAATGGCAAGGGCCGCGGCCAGGGCGCCGCGCGCCGGTCTGGGCGCCCGTGCGGCATCCCAAATCCGCCCGGCCAGGCCCGCCGCGGGCGGGATCATCATCAGCGCAAAGAACGCGCGCTCGCGCATCCACACAAACGCGAGCGCACCGATCCCGGCCACCGTGATCCGCTCGCTGAGCGGGCGGCGGCGCCCCAGCAGCAGCCATCCGAGCACAACCGCCCCAACGGCCCAGCGGTGCCACGGCGGCGTCCCGGCCGGTTCCGCCTGGAACTCGATCACTTCGAATCCCGCCCGTTTCAGTTTCGGCAGGACGATCAGCGGATAGAGCAGCGTCCACACATGGTTCGGGCCTGCCAGCGACACGGCAACGCAGCATGCCGCCAGGACCGCCAGGCGGCGGGCGGCGGCAAATGCGCGACCGGCCAGCAGCTCCGCCGCGTAGGCGCCCAGCAGCCCGTACCCGTAGATGACCCCGGCGTGGCAGTTGCCCCACGCCCAGAACAGCGGGACGAGGGGCCAGAGAAGTTTCCATGGCGGGCGCCGGTCGCGCGCCGGATCCCGGCGCCACCGCTCCAGGAGCAGGAGCGTCGCGGCGCCCAGCAGGAAGGTGACCAGCTGCGGACGGTCCATCAGCCGGGGTGCGGCGAACCACGCCGAAATCGCGACAAGGGGGAGGCGGACGGCCGCGGGGGCGCCGGCCAGGTGCGCGGTCCGGTCGTGGAGATAAAGTGTCCCCGAAACCAGCAGGGTCTTCAGCAGCATCAGCCCCCCGTAACCCGCCGCGGCAAAAGCCGCGTACGACGCGAGCGCGAACAGCCAGCCGTGCGGAATCCAGCGCGCGGCTTCGGCCGTGAAGGTCCAGGTGTCCGCCGAAGGCACCCGCCCGTGCTGGGCGATCCACCGGCCGGTCGCAAGGTGATACCACGCATCGCTGTCGGTCACCGGTCGCCAGGCGAACAGGAAGCCGACGAGGGCGCACCACGCCGCGCTGCAAAACGCGTCGCGCCGGGCAACACGGACGGCGTCCTGTTCCATGGCGCGCGGCCCCGTCACCGGCGCGGCGTCGCCGCGGCCTGCCGCGGACCGATGCGCCACAGGGTCACCGGGACCGGGCCCTCGGCGCCGAACATCCCCTCCACCTCGGCCCGGGCCGCCGCGCGCACGTCATACTTGGCGCTCACCAGGCTCATCACGGCGGGATCCTCCATCGTGGTGAAGACCGGGTGTTTCCCCACGTTCGGCGCCAGGATCCCCTCGTCCACCATGCGGAAGAAATGGTCGGCCCCGACCGGCGTGCCGCCCGCAAACTTCAGCCCGTACTTCGCGACCTGTTCCTTCGTGAAGAACGCCGGATACCACGGGCGGTGGATGAAGTTGGAGCCGACCACGAGCACATCGCGCCTCTCGCCGCGCACCAGCTGCCGGTACCAGGAGGTGAAAATGTCCTGGTCGCCGCCGGTAACCAGCACGGATCCCTCCGGCATCAGCGTCTTGTCGTTGGGAAGGGCCACCGTGCTCAGGGTCTCGGCGCCGTCGCCCCGGCTGAAGTCGCACCGCGTCCAGTTGGAGGCGGCGAGGGCGACGGGCAGCAGGGCCGCCGCGTAGAACCACTCCGGCCGCGCCGGGCCGGAAACGCGGATGCGCGAAAGCAGGGATGCCGCACCGCAGATGGCCGCGATCCAGATCCCCCAGAAGGGGACCAGGTAGTAATCGCGGATGTCGGCGATGTTGTAGATGAGGATGACCACCAGGTTGACCGCCGCCGCGGTGGCGGCGGACGCGGCAAACCACGGAACGCGGCGCTTCAACGCCGCAAACCCGCCCGCGGCCAGCGCCAGCAGGGCGAACCCGGCCAGGACCGTCCCGGCCCCGGGTCGCACAAACAACCGGCCAAAACGCGTGTCCATGGCCCGTGTTTCGGGGACAGGCAGTATCTGCGACACCACGTCGCTAAGCAGCTGCCCGGTCACGCGGGCCGCGAAACCCGCGTACGAGGGGGCCGTGAAACGCTGGCCCGGGGCCGCCTGGAGCAGCCGGTACTGCATGTAGTCCCCGCCCCGCACATGGGTCAGCAGCGCCGCCGCCGTCGAGGGATCGCCCCAATTGATGGCCGGTCGTGCGGCTGCCCGGATGGGCAGGTACGCGTAGAGCGCCAAGCAGGCCATCAGGATCGCCGCGCAGACGGCGGCCCACCGCGTCGCCGCCCGGCGCCCGTTGTTCCTCCACAGCCACACGATCGCGAGGGCGAGCGCGGGCAGCAGGGAGACGCTGAGGCGGTGGTGGGCCAGGCCCAGCCCGGCGGCGACCGCGGCACCGGCCAGCAACCCCCGACGCCCGGTGGCAAAGAACCGGCCGAGGCAGGCGAGGCACGCAACCGCGAGGAGAAACTGGAGGGCGTAAACCTCCGTCACCGTCGCGTTCTCCCAGTGGAACCGCAGGAACCCGCTAGAAAGTCCGCCGAACCCGGCCGTCAGTACCCGCGCTTTCGGATCAAGCCCGGGGAAGAGCGGGCGAAGGAGGCCGGACAGGATTCCCACGGTGATGCCCGCGGCCCCGGCCATGCAGACGGCGCTGAAGACGGCCGTGCGGGTGATCACCTCGCCCAGCGGGATCACCGTGCTCCAGGCCCTGAGAAGCATCATGTAGAGCGGGTAGCCCGTCGGGTGGGGAACCCCGAGGACATGCGAGGCGGCGGCCAGTTCGCACCCGTCCCCGAAATGCATCCCCGGCGCCAGGGTGCGCAGGTAAACCAGGAACGAGACGGCCGCGGCAACCGTCGCCGGCAAGGCCACCGTCCCCCGCTGGGGCGCCGGGGCCGTGCCTTCGTCACGCGCGGGGTCCCCGTGGGGTTTGCGCTGTCGGCGCTCCCGCGTCACGGCTGCCTCCCCGCCTTATCGGGATCCTGCGGCGGCAGCATCCGCCGCTTCGCCAGGTCCGCCATTTCCTGCGGAGTCCGGCGCGACTCCACGACCAGGACATGCGTGGAGAATGTCTGGGGTTTGTAGCGCAGAACCCATGCGAGCGGGTTCTGGTTGAACAGGGGAACCGTCATGACGTCGTCCATGACCGGAACCACCGTGACCGGGAACGCCTCCGCCGTGCGGATGTGATAGTAGAGGTTGAGCTGCGACGTGATGAAATCCACCGCCGAGTCGCCGCCATACACGTTGCCGAGGATCAGCACACACCGGCCGGTCATGTACTTGTCCGGCGCCCGGCTTCCGTCCGGCGGAAGGTAGGGCCAGATGCTCTTCACCGGCCGGCCCATCCAGTAGGAAAGCTTCACGCACTCGAGGTTCCTGAACGACCCGTACTGCTCGTTGGAAAAAACCGGCGTGTCCGCGGGAAACGCCTCCTTCACGGCCAGCGCCGCGGCCTTCTGGTCGCCAAGCGTCTCGCGCTGGAACACCAGGATCGCGCAGGAGAACATGGTCATGTAGAGGATCGTGGCGATGAACGCCGCGCGGAAGACCCCGCCGCGCCGCCGTGCCGCCAGCCAGTCCTCGGCCCACATGCAGCCGCACCCCGCCAGCGCCAGCACACCCGGCAGGACCGGCATCATGTAGCGGTACTGGAAAGACTGGAACGCCGACTGGAGCCCGAGGATCACCACGCACCAGGACCCCCAAATCCACAGGAAGGCGCGCGTGTAGGGTTGGGACTTGTCGCAGTAGAACGCACCGAACAGGAAAAAGGCGAAAATCGGCAACCCCACATAATACGGGGCGATGTACACGAAACTCTCGAGCACGTTGAGGTAGTCGAGGGCCGTGCCAAGCGGATCGCGCGAGGAGCGATCGGCAAACTGGCCGCCGTGGGCGAAGCCGGCCCACGCGATCCACGCGGGCAGGGCGGCCCAGGCCAGCGTGGCCAGCGCGGCGCGCCACGGCAGGGCGCGGTGGCGCCGGACGAACAGGACGGCCGGGACCAGCAGGACCGGGGCGAGAAACGCGCCCTGGTAGCGTGCCAACGCCGACAGCGCGGCGAGGAAACTGGCCAGTGCCAGGTTGCGGTCGTCGCGGGCGCGGTCCGTCCGGGCACGCGGACCCGCGATGGTTTCCAGCACGTAATAGAGGGAGCCCGCGCACAGGGCCATGAACAGCGAATCGGTCATCACCCGCACCGACCAGCGCAGCACGAGGGGCGAGAGCGTGAAGAAGATGCCGGCAAACCACACGGTCGCCGCCTGCGGCCGCAACCGGCGCGCCATGAGGCACACGGGGATGACCGCCAGCGATCCGGCCACCGCGCTGACCAGCCTCGCGCCGGTTTCGGCTGTCATGCCCACGTGTCCCAGGGCCCATGCCAGTGCCCCGAGCAGCGGCGGGTAAAGCCGGGAGGGAACCTCGAACACAAGCAGTTGCAGGATGCCGTCGGTGTATTCGCCCCGGTTGATGCCGGTCAGCGGCACCTTGAGGGCCAGGTTCAGCAGGCACAGCACCGCGATCGCGATCGCGGTGCGGCGCGCCGCGTGGCCTGGGTTGGGTTCAGCGCTGGTCAAGGAATTCCCGGTATTCCGCGGCGGATTTCAGCGCGTCGCGGAGGTCCGCGGCCCGGTCCTGGTCCATCGTGGACAGCACCTCTTCCAGCGCCTTGTGGAACAGCGCCTCGGTCTCGGCGATGGCGGCCTTGTTGTCCGCGCAGATGTCCTCCCACATCTGCGTGCTGCCCGCCGCGACCCGCGTCGTGCTGCGGAACCCGTTGCCGATGATCCCCTTCACGAGGTTCTTGTCCTCCCCCGAAAGGTCCACGGCCCGGACCAGGGCGACCGCAAGCACATGGGGCAGGTGCGAGACCAGACCGGCCAGCCGGTCGTGACGCTCCGGCCTCAGGATCACGGTGCGGGTCTCCAGCGCGTGCCAGAGCCCGCATACCATGGAGAAGGCGCCCAGGTCCGTGCGCTCGGTTTTGGTCACGAAGCAGGTCGTGTCCTTGAACAGGTCCGTGCGGGCGAAACGCACCCCGCTTTTCTCGCTTCCGGCCATCGGGTGCGAACCGACGAAGAGGCGGCCGTGGGCACCGGCCGCGGTCTCGCCCACGCGCACGATGGATGCCTTGGTGCTTCCCACGTCCGTCACCATCGCGCCCGGCTTGGCCGCGGCCATCACGCGCGGCAGCATCGAGAGGATGCTCTGGATCGGCGTGCAAAGCACGATCAGGTCGGCGTCGGCCACGCCCTCTTCCAGGTTCGTGGTCACGCGGTCCACGGCACCCACCTGCACGGCCTCCGCCAGCGAGACCTCCGAGCGGCCGATACCCGTCACGGTTTCACAAAGTTTGCGGTCCCGGGCCGCCATGGCAAGGGAGCCGCCCAGCAGGCCCACGCCGACCACCGCGATGTTCTTGAAGAATGGCTGATCCATTTTCCGGCCTCCCCCGCTCACATGCGCCGGCCGACGGCCGCCGCCACGGGGGCGACATCGGCCATCAGCCTCTCGAATTTGTTGAACCGCAGCGACTGCGCCCCGTCGCTCATCGCCCGCTCGGGGTTGGGGTGCACCTCGACCATCAGCCCGTCACAGCCGGCCGCCACCGACGCGCGCGAGAGCGCCATGACATAGCGGAAGTCCCCCGCCGCGTGGCTCGGGTCCACGAATATCGGCAGGTAGGTTTCGTGCTGGAGGACGGCCACCGCGCCCAGGTCCAGCGTGTTGCGCGTGGCTGTCTCAAAGGTCCGGATCCCCCGCTCCACCAATATCACGTGGGGGTTGCCCTGCGAGATCACGTACTCGGCGCTCATCAGCCACTCCTTCACCGTCATCGCCATGCCGCGTTTGAGGAAGACCGGTTTGTCGAACTTGCCCACCTCGCGCAGCAGGTTGAAGTTTTGGGCGTTGCGCGCGCCGATCTGGAAGGCGTCCGCGTAGCGGTACACCAGTTCCACGTCCCGCGTGTCCATCACCTCGGTCACGATGGCCAGCCCGGTTTCCTGGCGCGCCTCGTCGAGCATGATGAGTCCCTCTTCGGCCAGTCCCTGGAAGTCGTAGGGCGAGGTGCGCGGCTTGAAGGCTCCCCCGCGAAGGATCTTCGCGCCGGCGGCCTTCACGGCACGCGCCGTCTGGATCAGGCTGTCGTTCGGCTCCACGCTGCACGGTCCCGCCACCACCACGATCTCGTCCCCGCCCACCATGGCGTTTCCCACGGGAAACCGTCCCTTTTCCGGGTGCAGCGACTTCCCGGCCAGTTTGTAGGGCTTGAGGATCGGCATGGCCGTTTCGACGCCCGGTATCGCCGCAAAGGGAATCTCGCGGATCTTGGACTCGTCGCCGATGGCGCCGACGATGGTGCGCTCCGTGCCCTTGGACACGTGCGCCTGCAGGCCTTTCTCTGTGAGGACGTCCACCAGGTGCTGGACCTGGTCCTCCGACGCGTCCGGCCTGAGGACGATGATCATTGCTGGGTCTCTTTCCGGGGCAGGGAACCGCCCGTGTTTTGAGGAGCACGGTTTTCCGCGCCCGCGGTCCACGCGTCAACGAGAAACCCCGCGGGATTCGGTTGCGCCCCGCAACCGCGCGGGTTAGGCACGGGTTGCGACCTGCGACATGATGTCCGACATCCCCCAGCCCCAACCGCCAAACCCGGTGTTCGACCGGGCGCTCCTGGACGGCCTGCACCGCGAACCGCTCAAGGCCGCGCGGTCCGTGGTCGGGCCGGATGTCTGGCTGGTCGAATACGGGGGGCGCCGATATGTCGTGAAGGACTTTTCGGCCCGCACCTGGCTCCTCCGCAACACATGGGGACGAACCTGCGTGTCGCGCGAGGTGGCCGCTTACTCGCGCCTGCTCGGGGTGCCCGGCGTGCCGCAACTGGTCGGGCGGCCCGACCCCTTCTCCTTTGTCATGGAGTTCGTGGAGGGGGCGCAGCTTCCGCGCCGGTCGCAGCGCGATCTCCTGGGTCCGGGGTTCTTCCCGGCCCTGCAGGCCTTGGTTGCGGAAATGCACCGTCGCGGCGTGGCACACGGCGACCTGCGCCGCCGAAACATCCTGGTCACCCCGGACCGCAGGCCGGCCCTCATTGATTTCGAAACCGCCGTCGTGGCCCGCCGGGTCTCGCCAAGCGGCTGGTTCTTCCGCACGATGGCCCGCGTTGACGATTTGAAACTGCTCAAGATCCGGCACAAGTATTACCGCGGCCAAACCACCGGGGAGGAGATGGAAGCCCTCGAGAATCCCCCGGTGCTTCTCCGGATCGGGCGGTTCCTGAGACGCCGGTTGTACAAACCGATCAGCCCCAAAGCCAGCCGGGCGCGGCGGGAGCGCAAACCGTGAAAAAGCGGATGGCATGGATCCTGGCGGGCATGGTCACCGTGGGGATCGCCGTGGGAATCTGGAACTTCCTGCCGGCCAGGCAGCGTTCTGCCAGGCCGGCCCCGTTGCGCGTTGCCCTCAACCTGGTGGGCGATGCAGGGAAGGTCGATATGGACCTTCTGCGAACTTTCACGGAGAGAACGGGAATCCCGGTGGAAGTGGTCACCACGCCGCCGAATGTCGCCGACACACTGGTCCGGTATGTGCAGTACCTCGGGTCGCGTTCCCCCGCACTGGATGTGCTGGAAATCGACATCATCTGGACCACCGTTCTGGCCGACTACCTGCTGGATCTTTCCTCCGCCGTCGAAGAGGACCGGCTCGATTTCTTCCCGAAGCTTCTCGAAAACAACACCGTGGATCGGCGCCTCGTTGCCATTCCCCGCTTTGGGGACGTCAGCCTCATGTATTACCGCAAGGATCTGCTGGCCAGGTACGGTTTCACTTCCGCCCCCGCGACATGGGGTGAACTGGAAACCATGGCCCGTGCCATCCAGCAGGGGGAGCGGGCCGCGGGAAACACGGATTTCTGGGGTTACCTGTGGCCGGGCGCGAAGGATGAGGGGCTTACCTGCAGCGGTCTCGAATGGCAGATGAGCGAAGGCGGGGGGCGCATCATCGAGGAAGACGGAACGATATCCCTGGATAATTTCCGGGCCCGGCAGGCCGTGGAGCGGGCGCGCAAGTGGATCGGAACCATTACCCCCCCCGAAGCCCTGGACTGGGGAAACGCCGAATCCCGCATCAGGTTCCGGGCCGGCGGGGGGGCGTTCCTGCGCGGCTGGACCCACGTGTGGAGCACCCTCCAGACGACGGGCTCCGCCGTGGCCGGCAAAGTGGGCGTGACCCTCATGCCCGCCGGCGAAAAGGGGAGTGTGACCGTTCTCGGGGGGGGGCAGCTCGGCGTTTCGCGCTATTCGCGCCAGCCCGAAGCCGCCATCCGCCTGGCAAAGTGGTTGACCTCGCCCGAGGCCCTGCGCCGCCGGGCGGTCGAGGCCGGGCTGCCGCCTGCACGCATCTCCGTCGTCGAAGAGTTGCGGCGTTCCGGCGAAATGCCAACCTTGCAGGCGGTGCAGCGGGCTTTGGACACCCTGGTGGCGAGGCCGTCGAGGGTGGTCGGGGACCGCTACGGGGTGGTTTCGACGATCTATTTCACCGGCATCCACGGGGTGCTGTCGGGCAGGGAGTCGGCGACGGGCGCCTTCGACCGGATGCAGCGACAGCTGAGGGATGCGCTTCAGTGAGTGACGCGCGGGTGCCCTAACCGAGGTGGATTTCGGTGTTGCGCAGTTCGGCGTTCTGCTTGCGCAACTTCGCATGGAGCGCGCGCACGCGGTCCAGCGCGTGACGGCTGTTGTAGGACGACCGGAAGGCCACAAGAACCAGGCCTGCCAGCAGGATGCTGGCACCCACCCCGGCTGCGGCCACCGTGCGGAACCTCGCCCGCAGGGAATCCATGAGGAAGTTCACTCCCAGCAGGGCGACCGGCCGGCGGGTCACCGGGTCCATGACGGGGGCGAACCCGGCGAAGTACTCGCCCCGCCCTGTCATGAGGACACCGGATGCGGGCTTGCGGGTGGCCAGGGCACGGCTCATGGCGTCCGACTTGCCGTCGAAGAGGGAACCGGGCGGACGCCCCTGTTCCCCGATATCCGTGGTGCCGTTGCCATCCACGTCCAGGCTCAGCGGATCACCGTCCACCAGCACCGCCCAGTGCCCGCCCCGGCCCGGGAGCGACGGGGCGAGCGTGTAGATATTGCAGATATCATTGTTGGCCCGGCGGATCGCATTCAGGCGGAACAACACGGTCTGGAATTCAGGACTGCTGATCGTCGGATCATCCCCCACCGCGCGCAGGTCCGCGCCGCGAACCTCCCGGGCTGCAAGCGCCGCCAGCGTTTCCACCTTGCTGGTAACCTCGCCCGCCATCAGGTCGCGGGCCGCAGCCACCACCTGGAACACCGCGAAGAGGACAAGGGCCACGGCCGAGACCATCGCGGCCACCCGCCACGGGGTGTAGATGGGCGGCACGGGTTCGGCGGCCTCCGCCTTTGCTCCCGCCGAGTCGATCCGGGCCAGGAGGCGTTTGGCCGTCTCCTCGTCCCGCACCCGGGAGGCCTGCACCTGTGCCAGGATGAAATCCTTGCGCGCCAGCGCCGCGTCCACGAAAGCCTCGAGAAGGGCGACATGGAGCCGGGCGGCGTCCGGGTTCCCCGGCCACAGCTGCGTTGCCTGCCCCAGGCGGCGCGCCTTGTCCGATAATTCGGTGTACCCACCCTCGAAACCGGTGGTCAGCAGTTCGCGCGTGATGCGCACCGACTCGTCGCGGCGCCCGGCGCCCGTGAGGAACGCCTCCAGTTCGTCATGGAACGCGCGGGCCGATGACGGGCGGTCACGCGGGTCCGTGGCCATGCATCGGGTCACCAGCGCGGCCAGTTCGGGCGGCACGTCCCCGGGCAGCGGCAGGTACTCGTTGCGCGATGCCTGGACCATGACGCCAAACACCGCGCCCTCGCGCGGCGGCCGGCCGGAAACGAGTTCGTGGAGGATGGCTCCCAGCAGGTAAATGTCCGTGTGGAAACCCAGCACCCTCGGATCCTCGCTGGTCTGCTCGGGAGCCATGTACACGGGAGTGCCCGCCGGATTGCTGGCGGTGGCCAGGCAGTGCATCTGGTCGGGGGTGACTTCGGAACGGGGGAGCTCGGCTGTTTCGGAACCGACAAACACGGCAAGCCCCCAGTCCACCAGGTACACCTCGCCATAGTCTCCGAGCATGACCTGGGCGGGTTTCAGGTCCCGGTGGATGATCCCCCGCGAGTGCGCGTAAGCCACCGCGTTGGTGACCTGCAGCAGGATGGGCAGGTGCTTCAGCAGGAATCCCTCGCGGGAGACGTGCAGTTGGCGGTCCGCGGCAAGCGTCTCCTTCCACGATTTCCCCTGCACTTTGCGCATGATCAGCACCGGGGAGCGGTTTCCCGCGTGGTCGAGCGTGCCCAGGTCGTGGATCGGGATGATGTTCGGGTGGTCGAGTTGCGCCGTGGTGATGGCCTCACGGTAAAACTCGAGGTGTTTCTCCGGGTTTCCGCGGGCGCGTTTCACCGCGACAACCCGGCCCAGGGAAACCTGGAGGGCCTCCCACACCTCGCCCTGCCCGCCGCGCCCCAGGACGCTTCGCAGGGAGTACTCGCCGGTTCGGTTCTTCAGCAGGTCCTCGCCCTGGTTTTCCCGGGGGGAACCGGGCTGTGACGAGTCCTTCACCGACCGCCGGATGGATTCAAGCAGCCAGGTTGCCTCGCGAGTATCCGTCATGTCACCCCGCGGGTTCAGCGAGTGGATGGATTCCGAAGCCGGTCGGTCCTGGAACAGGGGCGGCCCCGTCGCCTCGGACCCGTGAAGCTCTTGATTATTGGGTTCAGAATCAGACATGGGCGGAATAGGGAATGGTTGTGAACTGGAAAGCGGCCACAGCCTCTGGGAAAAAGGCAAGAGAGCATCACGAAGGAATGATTCCCAACCACTTGGCACAGTCCTGAATTGTTTCGGTGTTGACAGAACGGATCAGGCTGGTCCAAATAGTAACTTGGTGCAGTTTTGAGAATCTGTCTCCCGTTGGGTTTTTAATCAAGGTTCGGAGGATTGGAAGATGGTGAAGAAACTCGCAGTATTGGCGCTCGCGTGCGCCCTTTGTGGCTGTGCAAATATGACTCCCACTCAGCAGGGAGCGGTGGTTGGTGGTCTGACGGGTGCGGCAATTGGTGCTGCGGTCAGCCATGGCAGCGGGACTGGCAAGGGCGCGTTGATCGGCGCTGGTGTCGGTGCGGCCGCCGGTGCCGCCATCGGAAACGCGATGGGTTGCAGGAAGGGATGCGCCCCCGCGCCGGCGCCGTGTCCGCCGCCCCCCTGCCGCCAGCTCGAGAAGTAGATCCGAAGCAGGACATTGACATTCAGTCGGGCGTTTCGCCGGGCCTCCCGGGGTCCGCGAAACGCCCGTTTGTTTTGGGGCGAACTCGCGTATCCCGCGCCACCCTAAACGGATAGTCAGGTCAGGCGGTCC
>JADHEF010000143.1_pt1 | contig 84932 bp, 78 predicted proteins | sample 8952391 | NCBI WGS metagenome assembly JADHEF01 (sample SAMN16124439, study PRJNA663245) | bioreactor sludge metagenome | isolation source: sludge (nitrite) | place: India:Bengaluru | collected 2019-02-28
TCGTCGATCAGGTCGATCGCCTTGTCGGGCAGGAAGCGGTCGGTGATGTAGCGATGCGAAAGCTCGGCCGCGGCGACGATGGCCGGGTCGGTGATCTCGACACCATGGTGCAGTTCGTACTTTTCCTGCAAGCCGCGCAGGATCGCGATCGTGCTTTCGACGCTCGGTTCATCGACGAGCACCTTCTGGAAGCGCCGTTCGAGCGCCGCATCCTTCTCGATGTATTTGCGGTATTCGTCGAGTGTGGTCGCGCCGATGCAATGCAGTTCGCCGCGCGCCAGTGCCGGCTTGAGCATGTTGCCCGCGTCGATCGCGCCTTCGGCCTTGCCGGCACCGACCATGGTGTGGATTTCGTCGATGAAGACGATGGTCTTGCCTTCATCCTTCGCGATGTCGGCCAGCACGGCCTTCAAGCGTTCTTCGAACTCGCCGCGGAACTTCGCGCCCGCGAGCAGCAAGGCCATGTCGAGCACCAGCACGCGTTTGCCCTTGAGCGTCTCGGGCACTTCTTCGTTCACGATGCGTTGCGCGAGGCCTTCGACGATCGCGGTCTTGCCCACACCGGGCTCGCCGATCAGCACCGGATTGTTCTTGGTCCGGCGCTGGAGGATTTGAATCGCGCGGCGGATTTCATCGTCGCGGCCGATCACCGGATCGAGCTTGCCTAGACGCGCGCGTTCGGTGAGGTCCAGCGTGTATTTCTTGAGCGCTTCGCGCTGCGATTCGGCATCGGCCGAGCCCACATTCGCGCCGCCGCGCACCGCTTCGATCGCGGCTTCGAGCGCCTTGCGCGTCAGGCCGTTTTCCTTGGCGAGCCGCCCGGCGGTGCTTTTGTCTTCGGTCAGCGCGAGCAGGAACAATTCGCTCGCAATGAATTGATCGCCGCGCTTGGTGGCTTCCTTGTCGGCCAGATTGAGCACATTCACGAGTTCGCGCCCGATCTGGACTTCGCCGCCCGCGCCTTGCACCTGGGGCAGGCTTTTGAGCGCCGAATCGACGGCCTTTTGCAGCCCGTTGATGTTCACGCCGGCCCGTTGCAGCAAAGAACGCGCCGCACCGTCGTTTTGCGCGAGCAATGCCGCCGTCACATGCAGCGGATCGATGTATTGGTTGTCGCGGGCCAGGGCCAGACTCTGAGCATCGCCCAGGGCCTCCTGGAATATGGTCGTGAGTTTGTCGAGTCGCATGGAGCGTCCCCATCCTTGGGTTCTGAACTGCGACTCAAATGGGGCTGCGACCGACGACTTTCAAGCACGCACCGGCGGGTCTTGTGCCAATCCGCCCGGCCGGATCCGGCGCCCGGCTGGCCGATGAACGCCAGGCTGGTTGATGAACGCCCGGCAAGCCCATGAAGCCGGATCAGACGCCGGACTCGCCCACGATGCCGAAGCTGGCCGGGATGCGGGCATAAAACAAGCGCAGGCCCGCCTTGGCCACCAGGGCCAGCAACTCGTCGGCTTGCGCATCGGTCACGATGAATTCGACCTCGACGCTTTGGCTGCCGGCCAACTCGAAGAAGTGCTCTTCACGTAGCACCTTGTGGCGACCGAATCCGGCCATGGCCCGCAAGGCCGACCCGCCCGAAACACCCAGCGCATTGGCCTGATCGAGCAGCCATTGCCAGACCAGGGCATGCCCTTGCCGCGCGCTTTCATGTACGTAAAACCGCAACAACACGCCTTGCATCGCGTCCTCCTTCCATTGTGAACCGGCTCAACTCGGCAGCAACACCCAACGCGCCGCCGCCATGCCGAGCGCGGTCAGTGCCAGCGAGCCGAACAGATGCACACTGGCCGCCGCCGCGCCCCAGGCGAATTGCCCGCGTTCGAGCAAGGTGACCACTTCGGCCGAAAAGGTGGAAAAAGTCGTCAGACCGCCTAGAAAGCCGGTCACGCACAACAAGCGCAGTTCAGGCGGCAATCCGGATTTGAGGCTGAACACGGCGGCCGCGACCCCGACCAGAAAGCCGCCGATCAGATTGGCCGCCAATGTGCCCAAAGGCACGGTCGGGAAGATCGGGTTGAGCATCAGCCCCAGCCACCAGCGCAGCAAAGCGCCCAAGGCCGCGCCGGCGCTCACCGCAATGATCTGCACTCCCATGCCCTCGCCCTCCTGTTTCGCCCGACCCCGGCCGAGTTGCGCCAACCATGCCGCGCGATATGCCGGTTTACCCGCTCTACCGGCGTGCCGTGGCCCGGCAGCATAATCGAAGCGCCGCACGAGGCACCGGGTTTCGGGCGGCCCAAGAACAACAAATGCGCTGACGGAGACCACGCGCCACCATGGCCACCTTTGACTACATCATCGTCGGCGCGGGCAGCGCCGGCTGCGTACTCGCCAATCGTTTGTCGGCCGACCCCGAAGTCAATGTGCTGCTCGTCGAAGCGGGTGGCAATGACGACTATCTCTGGATTCATGTGCCGGTCGGCTACCTGTATTGCATCGACAATCCGCGCACCGATTGGCGCTTTCGCACCGTGGCCGAGCCCGGCCTCAACGGACGTAGCCTGCTCTACCCGCGCGGCAAAGTCCTGGGCGGCTGCTCGTCGATCAACGGCATGATCTACATGCGCGGCCAGCAGCGCGATTACGATGAATGGAAAGCCCTCGGCAACCCGGGTTGGGGCTGGGACGAAGTGCTGCCCGTGTTCAAGCGCAGCGAAGACCATCACCAAGGAGCCAGCGCCTTTCACGGCGCGGGCGGCGAATGGCGGGTCGAGCGCCAGCGTTTGTCATGGGAGATCCTCGACGCGTTCCGGGCCGCCGCGGCTGAAGCCGGCATCCCGAACAGCGACGACTTCAATCGCGGCGACAACTTCGGTTGCGGCTATTTCGAAGTGAACCAGAAGCGCGGCCTGCGCTGGAACACGGCCTCGGCCTTTCTGCACCCGATCGAGCGCGGCGAACTCAAACGCAAGAATCTGAGCCTGGTCACCGGTGCCCAGGTCCGGCATTTGAACTTCGACGGCAGTCTGTGCACCGGTCTTACCTTCGTGCAAGACGGGCAGCATGTCACGGTCCAGGCGCGGTGCGAGACCGTTCTCGCGGCCGGCGCGATCGGCTCGCCGCAAATCCTCGAACTCTCGGGGATCGGGCACCCGCATCTGCTGCAATCGATGGGACTCAAGGTGCGCCATGCCTTGCCCGGTGTGGGCGAGAACCTGCAAGACCATCTGCAACTGCGCATGGCGTTCAAGGTGCGCGGCGTCAAGACGCTCAATACCATGGCGAACTCGATGTTCGGCAAAGCCTGGATGGGGATGCAATTCCTGCTGGCCCGGCGCGGGCCCATGACGATGTCGCCCTCGCAGCTCGGCGCCTTCGCCAAAAGCGGTGCCGGCGCGGCCACCGCCGACCTCGAATACCATGTGCAGCCCTTGTCGCTCGACAAATTCGGCGAGCCGTTGCACGATTTCCCGGCCTTCACCGCCAGCGTGTGCCATTTGCGGCCGAGTTCGCGCGGCAGTGTGCACATCGCGTCGCGCGAATACACGGCGCCGCCGCGCATCGCCCCCAATTATCTGAGCACCGAACATGACCGGCATGTCGCCGCCGACGCTTTGCGCCTGACGCGACGCATCGTCGCGCAACGCCCGTTGCAGGCCTATGCCCCGGAAGAATTCCGGCCCGGCCCGCAATTCGCGAGCGATGAGGAACTCGCGCGCGCGGCCGGCGACATCGGCACGACCATCTTCCATCCGGTGGGCACCGCCAAGATGGGGCCGGCCGACGATCCGAACGCGGTCGTCGATCACACCCTGAAAGTGCATGGCCTGGGCGCCTTGCGCGTGGTCGATGCGTCGGTCATGCCGACCATCACCTCAGGCAACACGAATGCGCCGACGATCATGATTGCCGAAAAGGCCGCCGACATGATCCGTGCCGCGCGCAAGGCCGGCTGACGCCGGGCCGGCCGCATCCGGGTCGGCTGATGCAGAGCGGGCTGACGCACGGCCGTGGCGCGCGCCGCGATTCAATGGCCGATGCCGATTCCACGCGCCATCAGGGCCGCGCAAATCATGAGGCCGGACAACAAATGGGCCTCGACGACCACCAGTTTGCGGGTCGCGCGCCAGATCGCCGCGTCGGGCGCCATGGGTTGCTTGCGCCACCGCAAATAGCGCAAGGTCGGCACGACCGACACCGCCGCGGTCACGACGAACAGCCCGAGCTTGATCCAGAAGAACGGGCTCGCGGCATAAAACTGCGGGCCCTTGAGCCCGAAATAGACGCGCGCGATGCCGACCGCGAACAGCCCAAGCGCGCACAGCCCAAGGAAAGCGTCGTAGCGCGCCAAGCGCAGCACCGGCGCGAGGCCCGGCTCGCCGCGCAACAAGGCCCATTCGGCCATGAGCATGCCCACCAGCCCAAAGGCGAACAGATGATGAAAGACCGCGAGGGTCGCGTCGATCGCCATGCGCGATTCATCCGCCCGGTTTGGTCCAGCGCGCCGCCGCGGCATCATCGGCGCTGCGCGCATCGACCCAGCGCGCACCTTCGGGCGTGGTCTCTTTCTTCCAGAACGGCGCCTGGGTCTTCAGATAATCCATGATGAATTCGCAGGCCGCGAACGCCGCGCCGCGATGCGCGGACGTCACCGCGACCAGCACGATCTGATCGCCCGGAGCCAGCGTGCCGACGCGATGGATCACCAAGGTGTCGAGCAAGTCCCAACGCGCCCGCGCCTCGGCGCAGATCGCTTCGAGCGCCTTCTCGGTCATGCCCGGGTAGTGTTCGAGGCCGAGGGTCCGGATGCCGTGACCGTTGTCGAGGTCGCGCACCGTGCCCACGAAACTGGCCACCGCGCCCACGCGCAAATCGCCGGCGCGCAAGCGCGCGACCTCGGTGCTCAGATCGAAATCCTGGGTCTGGACGCGTACCGGCATGGCGGCCTCAGGGCTTGGGTTTTGGGTCGAGTTCAGCCCAGAGCTTCTTGCGCGGGCATTTATCCACATCGGGCGTGGTGCGCTCGTCCATGCAATAGAAGGCGGCTCGGCCGACGCGTTCGATGTCATGGCCCTGCCCTTGCGCGACCTTGAATGCTTCGATGCGATTGGGTTCGTGCGAAATCACGAGGAAATGGCAAGTGCCGGTCGAGGACCGCACACAGCCCAACGTCAGCACTTTGCCGGTCGTCGTGATGCGTACCGGGTCGTCGGCGTCTTGCGCCTTCGGCGCTGGCGCCACCAGATTGCGCAACGGTTCGGGCAGGCGATCGCAAGCGGTCACCAGGCCCAGCACGAGGGCCGCCGCGAGCCAGCGGGCGTATGTCGCGCTGCGCGGTTTCTCCGGGCGCTGCTGTTTCGAGCAGGACGGGGTCGTGCGTTGTCTCGTCGCGCGCCGCTTCATCGTGCGCATCTCAGCCTCCGGTCACCGGCGGAAAGAAAGCCACCTCGGCATCGGGTATCAGCGCGGTTTCGGGCGCCGCCATGGTCTGGTCGAGCGCGGCGCGCACATTGCGCCCCGGCGCCAGCGCCTGGGCATAGGCGCCGCCGCGCGCGCACAGCCAGATGCGCAATTCGCCGATGGTGCGGACGTCGGTCTCGACCGTTTCGCGTTCGATGCCGAGCGCCTCGCGCAAGGACGCAAAATAAAGCAGTTGTAGCTTCATGCGAAGTCCGTGAAAGCGATGAACTGCACCGGATCGCCGCGCCGGATCACCTGGCCCGGCGGATTCTCGATCAATCCGTCGGCCCAGACCGTCGAGGTCAGTACCGCCGAGCTTTGCATCGGATGCAGATCGAGCCCGCCTTCGGCGTTCAGGCGCGCGCGCAGATATTCCTGACGGCGGTCGGGTCGGGGCCAATCGAAATCGGCGCGCAGCACGCGGCGTACCGGCGCCAATGCATGCGCCGCACAGCCTTGCAGGCTGCGCACGAAGGGTCGCACGAACACCAGGAAGGTCACTAGCGCCGAGACCGGATTGCCGGGAAGTCCGATGAAATACGCGGCGCGCCGGTGGCGGTCGAGCGCACTGCCGACCTCGCCGAATGCCAGCGGCTTGCCCGGCTTGACCGCGATCTGCCAGAGCGCGAGCCGGCCGATCGCCTCGACCGCCGGACGCACATGGTCTTCCTCGCCGACCGACATGCCGCCGCAGGTGAGGATCAGGTCGGCGTCATGCGACGCGGCACGCAGCGCGTCGATGGTCGCTTCGCGCTGGTCGCGCACGATGCCGTAATCCTTGAGCTCGCAGCCCAGACGCGCAAGCCAGGCCCGCAGCACGAACCGATTGGAGTTGTAGATCGCGCCGGGGCGCAACGGCTCGCCGGGCATCGCGAGTTCATCGCCGGTGAAGAAAGTGGCCACGCGTACCCGCCGCAGCACCGGCAGTTCGGCAAACCCGACGCTTGCCGCCAGCCCAACGGCCGGGGGCGTAAGCACGGTGCCGGCCCGCAGGATCACGCTCTCGCGCCGGATGTCTTCGCCGATCGGCCGCACCCATTCGCCGGGCGCGGGCGCACGCTGGATCGACACCCGCTCGCCATCGCTGCTGGCCTGCTCTTGCATGACCACGGCATCGGCCCCGTCGGGCAGCATGGCCCCGGTGAAAATGCGCGCCGCCTGCCCGGCCGCCAGGGCGTGGGGCACCTGCCCGGCCGGAATACGCTGGCTCACGGGAAGCGTCACCGGTCGGCTCTCGCTCGCGCCGGCGCAATCGGCCGCGCGCACCGCATAACCGTCCATCTGGGTGCACCGCATGCGCGGCACGTCGAGCGGGCTGATCAAATCACGGGCCAGCACCCGGCCGTCGGCGTCGAAGCCGCCGACGCGCTCTTCGCCGACCACCGGATCAGCGGCGCCGAGCAGTTGGTCGAGCGCTTCGCGCACGCTGATCATCGAAGGTTTGTTCATCGGTCGTGGGGCTGGAAGCGCAACTCGGACACCGGTCGCGCATGCTGAAGCACGAACGCGGCGATCTCGTCGGGCTCCGACAATTGCAGGATCGGCAGTGTGCATCCTTCCGGCGCGCTGCCGTCGATCGCCATGCCGACGATGGTGTCATCGTAGGGATAGCGCGCCGCCTGTCCCAACGCGCCACGCCAGACTTCGAGCTTGGGAATCGGCGCCTGCCGATAACCCTCGACGAGCACCAGATCGACGCGCGTCATACGCGCCAACTGGGCTTGCAATTCAGGCTCGCGGTCGCCGCGCAACTCGTGCATGAGCACCCAGCGCGCACCACCAGCCAGCAACACCTCGACCGCGCCAGCGGCGCGCATGCGGTAACTGTCCTTGCCCGGCTGGTCGATGTCGAAATCGTGATGCGTGTGCTTGATGAGCGAGACGCTCAACCCGCCCCCCTGGATGAGCGGGATGAGCTTTTCGATCAAGGTGGTCTTGCCCGCGCCCGAATACCCTGTAATGCCGAACACATTCATCGCGGACCTCGCACTTCGCTACCTGCCGATGCCGGTATGTTCGGCGATATAGGCCTTGACCCGGTCGGCGCTGGCCGGCAGCACCACGAAGCGCTGCGGCAAGGCTTCGATGCCCGCGAACCCGGCCGGACGCGGCGCGTCATGGCCCAGCGCTTCGCGGATGGTTTCGTTGAACTTCGCGGGCTGCGCGGTTTCGAGCACGATCATCGGCGTGCCGGCTTGCAGATGCGCACGCGCGGCCTTGAGGCCATCGGCCGTATGCGTGTCGATGACAAGACCGTAGCGCGCATCGATGTCGCGGATGGTCGCGAGGCGATCGTCGTGGCTGCTGCGCCCCGAAACGAAGCCGTATTGCGAACGCACGCGCGCAAACGTCGCCGCGTCGAGCGTGAAGGCGCCGCCGGCATCGATGTCCTTCCACAAGGCCGCGACCTTGGCCGCATCGCGGCCGACCAGATCGAACACGAAGCGCTCGAAATTGCTGGCCTTGGAAATGTCCATCGACGGCGAACTGGTCTGGCGTGTTTCGGCGCTCGAACGCACGCGGTAGGTGCCGGTGCAGAAAAATTCGTCGAGCACATCGTTTTCGTTGGTCGCGCAGACCAGGGTGTCGATCGGCAAGCCCATCTGGCGCGCGATATGCCCGGCGCAGATGTTGCCGAAATTGCCCGAAGGCACCGCGAAGCTCACCCGCTCGCCGCTCGTGCTGGTGGCCGCGAAATAGCCTTTGAAGTAATAGACGACCTGGGCCACCACGCGCGCCCAGTTGATCGAATTGACGGTGCCGATCTGCTGGCGCGCCTTGAAGGCGGCGTCGTTGCTCGCCGCCTTGACGATGTCCTGGGCATCGTCGAACACGCCTTCGACCGCGATGTTGTAGATGTTCGGATCCTGCAGGCTGAACATCTGCGCGGTCTGGAAGGCGCTCATCTTCTGGTGCGGGCTCAGCATGAACACGCGGATGCCGTGCTTGCCGCGCATCGCGTATTCGGCGGCCGAGCCGGTATCGCCCGACGTGGCGCCGAGAATGTTGAGCGCCTGCCCGGTCTTGTCCAGCGCGTACTCGAACAGATTGCCGAGCAATTGCATCGCCATGTCCTTGAAGGCCAGGGTCGGCCCGTTGGACAAGGCAAGCAAGGCGAGCGGCGCGCCGTTTTCCTGCCCGAGCACGCGCAAAGGCGTGATGTCGTCAGCCTGTTCACCCGCGCGCACATTGCAATAGGTGGCGCTGGTGTAGGTCTTGCGGCACAGCGCGCGCAGATCGTCGGCCGGAATGTCGTCGGCGAACAGGCGGATCACCTCGTAGGCCAGATCGGCATACGGCAGCTTGCGCCAGGTTTCGAGCTGAGCCGGCGTGACTTGCGGATACGCGAGCGGCATGTACAGGCCGCCGTCGTCGGCCAGGCCGGCGAGCAGGATTTCGAGAAACGACTTGGGCGCGCCGTGTGCCGCGCCGCGGGTGCTGATGTACTTCACGAGCGGCTTACCCCAGGTTTTCTTGGCGGATGCGCACCACCTTGCCGACCACGGTCGGCAAAGCTTCGATCGCGGCGATCGCGCTGTTGACGCGATGCTCGATCGTTTGATGCGTGAGGATGATGATCTCGGCGCGGTGCTCGCCTTCGGGCGGCTCCTTCTGCAACAGCGCATCGATCGAGATCGAGTTGTCGGCCATGATGCGGGTGATGTCGGCCAGCACGCCGGGCTGATCGGCCACACGCATGCGCAGGTAGTAGCTGGTCTCGACCTGATCGACCGGCAGGATAGGCGTATCGGCGAGCAGGCTCGGCTGGAAGGCCAGATGCGGCACCCGGCTTTCCGGATCGGCCGTGGCCAGGCGCGTCACATCGACCAGATCGGCGATCACGGCCGATGCAGTCGGTTCACTGCCCGCGCCAGCGCCGTAATACATCGTGACCCCGACCGCGTCGCCCTTGACCAGGACCGAATTCATCGCGCCTTCGACATTGGCGATGAGGCGCGACGACGGCACCAGGGTCGGATGCACGCGCAACTCGATGCCGCGATCGGACTTGCGCGTGATGCCGAGCAGTTTGATGCGATAGCCGAGTTCTTCGGCGTAGCGGATGTCTTCGGGTGTGAGCTGGGTGATGCCTTCGACATAAGCCTTGTTGAATTGCACCGGGATGCCGAACGCGATCGCGCTCATGATGGTGAGTTTGTGGCCCGCGTCGATGCCCTCGATGTCGAAGGTCGGATCGGCTTCTGCATAGCCCAGGCGCTGCGCTTCCTTGAGCACGGTGTCGAAGGCCAGGCCCTTGGAACGCATCTCCGACAAGATGAAGTTGGTGGTGCCGTTGATGATGCCGGCGATCCATTCGATGCGGTTGGCGGTGAGGCCTTCGCGCAGCGCCTTGATGACCGGAATGCCGCCCGCGACCGCAGCTTCGAACGCGACCATCACGCCCTTCTCGCTCGCAGCCTTGAAGATTTCATTGCCGTGGGTCGCGAGCAGCGCCTTGTTCGCCGTGACCACATGCTTGCCGTTGGCGATCGCCTTGAGCACGAGGTCCTTGGCGATGCCATAACCACCGATCAATTCCACGACGATGTCGATCTCGGGGTCGGTGACCACGAGATTGGCATCGTTGACGACGCGCGCGGTCCCGCCCACGAGTTGGGTGGCGCGCGCCACGTCGAGGTCGGCCACCATCGAAATCTCGATGCCGCGTCCGGCGCGACGCGTGATTTCGCTTTGGTTGCGTTGAAGCACTTTGAAGGTACCGCTGCCGACGGTACCGATGCCGAGCAGGCCCACTTTGATCGGTTTCATAACGCGCTGAGCTTTGAGGGTCTAGGAGTTGGCGTGGCGACGGCGGTAGCCGTCGAGGAAACGGCCGATACGCGCGATCGCATCGCGCAGATCGCCTTCATGCGGCAGGAACACGAGCCGGAAATGATCGGGCTTGGGCCAATTGAAGCCCGTGCCTTGCACCAGCAGCACACGCTCCGCCGCGAGAAGTTCGCCGATGAAGGCCTGGTCGTCTTCGATCGGATAAAGCTTGGGGTCGAGCTTGGGGAACATGTAGAGCGTGGCCTTGGGCTTCACGCAGCTCACGCCCGGAATCGCAGTGATGAGTTCGTGCGCGAGATCGCGCTGGCGCCGCATGCGGCCGCCCGGCGCCACCAGATCGTCGATGCTCTGGTAGCCGCCAAGCGCGGTCTGGATCGCGTATTGGCCCGGCACATTCGCGCACAGACGCATCGAGGCGAGCATGTTCAGCCCTTCGATGTAGTCCGCCGCCGGACGTTTGTCGCCCGAGACGATCATCCAGCCCGCGCGATACCCGCACGACCGGTAGTTCTTCGACAGACCGTTGAAGGTGATGGTCAGCACGTCTTCCGACAAAGAACCGATCGAGGTGTGCTTGACGCCGTCGTACAAGACCTTGTCATAGACCTCGTCGGCGTAAATGATGAGGCCATGCTTGCGCGCGAGTTCGACGATCTCGCGCAGCAGGCTGTCCGGATAGAGCGCGCCGGTCGGGTTGTTCGGGTTGATGATCACGATCGCGCGCGTGTTCGGCGTGATCTTGCGGCGCATGTCGTCGAGGTCGGGCAGCCACTCGTTTTCTTCGTCGCACAGGTAGTGCACCGGGGTGCCGCCCGACAGGCTCACCGCGGCGGTCCACAACGGGTAATCGGGCGCCGGCACCAAGACTTCATCGCCGGCGTCGAGCAAGGCGTTCATCGACATGACGATGAGTTCGGACACGCCGTTGCCGACGTAGATGTCTTCGAGCGTCACACCCTTGATCTGCTTTTGCTGGCAGTAATGCATGATCGCCTTGCGCGCGGCGAAGATGCCTTTCGAATCCGAATACCCGGCCGAATTCGGCAGGTTGCGGATCATGTCGAGCTGAATTTCCTCGGGGGCATCGAAGCCGAACGCGGCCAGATTGCCGATGTTCAGCTTGATGATCTTAAGGCCTTCGTCTTCCATCTGCTTCGCGCGTTGCAGCACCGGGCCGCGAATGTCGTAGCAGACGTTGTCGAGCTTGGCCGACTTCTTGATCGGTTGCATGGGGTGTCTAAAGCGAAAGAATCAGGCGGCGGTACCGGCCGCGGTCGCGATCAGGCCATCCTTGCGGAACATCTCCTTGATGCCCCGCACGGCCTGTCGAATGCGTTGTTCGTTCTCGATGAGTGCAAAGCGCACATGATCGTCGCCGTGATCGCCGAACCCGATGCCCGGCGATACCGCGACCTTCGCGTCTGCAAGCAGGCGCTTGGAGAATTCCAGGGATCCGAGCGCCCGATAGGGCTCGGGGATTTGCGCCCAGATGTACATCGAGGCTTGTGGCACTTCGACCATCCATCCGGCTTCATGCAGGCCGCGGGCCAACACATCCCGCCGCTTGCGGTAATCCTCCACGATCTCGCGCACGCAATCTTGCGGCCCTTCGAGCGCCGCGATCGCGGCGACCTGGATCGGCGTGAACGTGCCGTAATCGTGATAACTCTTCATGCGCGCGAGCGCATTCACCATCTCGCGGTTGCCCACCATGAAGCCGACCCGCCAGCCGGCCATGTTGTAGCTCTTGCTCATGGTGAAGAATTCCACCGCCACATCGCGCGCGCCCGGCACCTGCATGATCGAGGGCGCGCGGCCTTCGGGGAAAGCGGTCTTGTCGAACACGATGTCGGCATAGGCCAGATCGTGCACGACGAGAATGTCATGCCGGCGCGCCAGCGCGATCACCTTCTCGAAGAAGGCCAGGTCCACGCTCTTGGCGGTCGGGTTGCTCGGAAAACCGAGGATCATCATCTTCGGCTTCGGGTCGGTCTCGGCCACCACACGTTCGAGCTCGGCATAAAAGTCCACGCCCGGTGTCATGCGCACCGAACGGACCTCGGCGCCCGCGATGGTCGCGCCCCAGATGTGGATCGGGTAGCTCGGATTGGGCACCAGCACGGTATCACCGCGATCGACGGTGGCGAGCATCAGATGCGCGATACCCTCCTTCGACCCGATGGTCGCGATGGCTTCGGATTCGGGATCGATCGCCACGTCGTAACGGCTGCGGTACCAGTTTGCGATCGCCACGCGCAGGCGCGGCACCCCTTTGCTGACCGAATAGCCGTGGGTGTCGGGCCGGCGCGCCGCCTCGACGAGCTTGTCGACGATGTGCTGCGGCGTGGCGCCGTCCGGATTGCCCATGCTCATGTCGATGATGTCTTCGCCGCGGCGGCGTGCGGCCATCTTCAACTCGGCAGTGATGTTGAAAACATAGGGCGGCAGACGCTTGATACGCGGGAAGTCGATCATGATGTCGGCGCGAAACCGGCCACCGGCGGACACCGTCGGCGGCGAAACGCGAACGCAATAGGGGAAATCCGACTGAAGTGTAGCGGAATCGATGCCCACGCGTGGGGCACAGCGGTGGCCGAATCGCAGCGGCACACATGCAATAATCGCCCGCAAACCCGTCCGGAAACCGAACCGCCCCCACCCTTCCCGTGAAGCTGCATACGCCCACCACCGGCACTCTCAACACCGTGACCGCCTACGGCGACGGATTCGTCGAAATCAACAAGCGCAGTTACCCGCATCCGGTGCTCGTCTTTCCCGAGACCGAGACCCGGCCCTGGGCCGTCGACGGCTTCGAATCCCTGACCGCCGAGGCTTTCGATGCCGTCATCGCAGCCCAACCCGCCGTGCTCATCATCGGCACCGGCGCGCGGCAACGCTTCCTGCATCCGCGACTGCTTGCCGGCCTGCATGCGGCGCGTATCGGTGTCGAAACCATGGACACCGGAGCAGCCTGCCGAACCTACAACGTCTTGATGGCGGAAGGCCGTCAGGTTGCCGCGGCCTTGTTGCCGATTTGAAGTCGCCTCTGGAGAACTCGACAAGATGAGTGAAAGCCCCACCCTGGTCGGCCGCAGCGTGCCCGACTTCAGCGTTGCCGCCACCGGCGGCCAAACCTTCCACCTGTCCGAACAGCGCGGCCGGCACATCGTGCTCTACTTTTACCCGAAGGACTCGACGCCCGGCTGCACGACCGAAGGCCAGCAATTCCGCGACCTGCATGCGCAGTTCACGCAGGCCGGCGCGCTCATCGTCGGCGTGAGCCGCGACAGTCTGAAATCGCACGAGAATTTCAAGGCCAAGCAGTCCTTCCCGTTCGAGCTGCTGTCCGATGCCGACGAAACGCTCTGCTCATTGTTCGGCGTCATCAAGATGAAGAACATGTATGGCAAGGCAGTGCGCGGCATCGAACGTTCGACCTTCGTGATCGATCGCGAAGGCGTGGTGCGTTACGAGGAACGCGGCGTCAAGGTGCCCGGCCATGCCGAAGCGGTGCTTGCGTTCGTGCGCTCGCTTGGGTCATGATCGCCTTCAACTTCCTGGAATCCCGGCAGACGCAATTGCACGTATTCCGCAGTTTTCGCATTGAGCCGCCCACGGGCATCGCCCCCGTCGGCGGCTTTGTTGTTTTCATTCCCTGAGGCCCGCCCAGCATGCCCTTGCCCAAAGCGCCCACCAAGCCCGCGACTCTACTGACCGATCTCGATTCCCCCGCCCGCAACACCTCTCGCAAACCCAAGCTCGAAGTCGTCTCGCCACCGGTGAAGTCGGCCGATCCGGCGCGGGCCGCGGCGCCCGCACGTGCGCCGACCCCGGCGCGCGCCCCCGCGCGTCCCGCGCCGTCGGCGCGGCCGAGTCAAGAACGCGCGCCGCAAGCACGCGCCCCCCAAGCCGAAAAGCCGGCGCCAGCCGCCCGCGCACCCGCCGCGGCACGCAAGGCGCCGGCGCGCAGCCCGGTCAAGGCCAATCGGATCGATGACGGCGTGCAAAAGCTGTTCGTGCTCGACACCAACGTACTGATGCACGATCCGACCTCGCTGTTCCGCTTCGAGGAGCACGACGTCTATCTGCCGATCATGACGCTCGAAGAACTCGACAACCACAAGAAGGGGATGAGCGAAGTCTCGCGCAATGCGCGCCAGGTATCGCGCACCCTCGACGCGTTGATCGAGGCGGCAGGTAATGAACACGGCATCGAAGAAGGCCTGGACCTGGCCAGCCTCGGCAACAAGGACGCGACCGGGCGCTTGTACTTCCAGACCCAGGTGGTCGCCAATCTGTTGCCCTCGGGCCTGCCGACCGGCAAGGCCGACAACCAGATCCTCGGCGTGGTGCGCGCGATGCAAGACCAGCGCCCCGACCGTCTCGTGGTGCTGGTCTCCAAAGACATCAACATGCGCATCAAAGCGCGTGCCTTGGGTCTGCTGGCCGAAGACTATTTCAACGACCATGTGCTCGAAGACACCGACCTGCTCTATTCGGGCTGGATGGCGCTGCCTGAGAGCTTCTGGACCAAGCACGGCAAAGGCGTGGAAAGCTGGCAACAGCAAGGCCTGACCTTCTACCGCGTCACCGGGCCGCTGGTGTCGAGTTTCCTGGTCAATCAATTCGTGTATTTCGAAGGCCGCGACGGTGAAGCACCCTTGTATGCCCAGGTGAAGGAAGTCACGGGCAAGACCGCGGTGCTGCAAACCCTGCGCGATTACACCCATGGCAAGAACGCGGTCTGGGGCATCACGGCACGCAATCGCGAACAGAACTTCGCGATGAACCTGTTGCTCAATCCGGAATGCGATTTCGTCAGCCTGCTCGGCCAGGCCGGCACCGGCAAGACGCTGCTCGCGCTGGCCGCCGGCCTCGCCCAGGTGCTCGACACCCGCCGCTATACCGAGATCATCGTCACGCGCGCCACGGTGCCGGTCGGCGAAGACATCGGCTTTCTGCCCGGAACCGAAGAAGAAAAAATGGCGCCTTGGATGGGCGCTTTCGACGACAACCTCGAAGTCCTGCTCGGCGGCGGCAACCCCGGCGGCGCCTACCTCGGCGGCGGCTCGGGCAGCAGTTTCGGCGGCGATTGGGGCAAGCAGGCCAGCGCCGACATGCTGCGCTCGAAGATCAAGATCAAGAGCATGAACTTCATGCGCGGGCGTACCTTCGTCAACAAATACTTGATCATCGACGAAGCCCAGAACCTGACGCCCAAGCAAATGAAGACCTTGATCACGCGCGCGGGCCCGGGCACCAAAGTCGTCTGCCTGGGCAACATCGCCCAGATCGACACGCCCTACTTGACCGAGGGCTCGAGCGGCCTGACCTATGTGGTGGACCGTTTCAAAGGCTGGCCGCACGCGGGCCACATCACGCTGGCGCGCGGCGAGCGCTCGCGTCTGGCCGATTACGCGTCCGAAGCGCTCTGACACACGCGCCGCGCAGGCAAAAAAAACGCGGCCGGATGGCCGCGTTTTTCATTGCGCAGCACTCGCGATCAGAAGCGATAGCCCACGCCCACCGCAGCGATGACCGGCGAAACCTTGAGTTCGGTCAGCTTGGTGCCAGCCGACTTCACGTCGACCTTGATGTCGATGTACTTGACGTCGACGTTGACCGACCAGTTCTTGTCGATCTTGTAGTCCAGACCGACTTGCACGGCCGGGCCGATGCTTTGCTTGTCGACGCTCAGATCGAACGCGGCAACCGCCGGATCGAAATCGGCGCCCCAGACACGGGTGTAGTTGATGCCGGCGCCCACGTACGGGTCGAATTGACCATCGGGCAGGAAGTGGTATTGCGCGAGCAAAGTCGGGGGCAATTGCTTGATCGAGCCGATCTTGGTGCCGCCCAGGGTCACATCATGCTTTTGCGGATAGGTCAGGATCAGTTCCGCCGCGATGTTCTTGGTGAAGAAATAGCTGATGTCGACTTCGGGGAAGACCTTGTCGTCGAGTTCGACCTTGCCGAGTCCGAGCGAGGGCGAATTGCCGTTGTCGTTCTGCATCGAGACGATACGACCACGCACCATCCACTGACCGTCTTCGGCTTGGGCGACGCCCGCCGACAGAAGACCAACCAAAGCTGCGCCGAGTACTGCTGCCTTCATGGAGACCTCCTCTGGTGAAAAACAGCGGTAAGTCTGAGCAGAGCGATGCCCCCACACTTGACTCGGGTCAAGTGGATGACAGATTCGTGTCGGTCCGTGCAACTCCCTGATCCATCACAACTCGAACGTCGCCCTGCCGCCACAGGTCGATACACTTTGGCCGCCGCCTGTGCTGCGCTAGGCGGCGCTCCGAGGAAGCGCCCGGTTTCTCCCGAGACCAAACCCTGAACCGTCCGAGTGCTTTCACGCCGCGGCACGACTACACTTTGCGGAACTCCCTCTGGAACATGGCAGCAGCTATGGCTTATCGCGTTGAGATTCGTCCGCCGGATGCACCGGTCTATTCGCTGGCCCGACTGTTCGATGACTTCATCGAAGCCTGCGACGAAGGCACGTCCTATCGCTATGCGCCCTTGTACGCGCGCTTCGAGGTCAAGCGAGTCGATGCCGATCTCGCCGCGCATCATTTCGCCCAGCGTGCCGCGTTCGAAGCCGCGCACCCGGCGCCCGCCGCGCCGGTCAAGCCGGTCGCCACCGATGTGATGGTCGCCAATTACGTGCGCGACAACACGCGCCGCGCCCGGTGACCTTTCCGCTTCGTTGGACCCTGATCGCGCTGGTCGTCGGGTTGCTCGCACCCTCCGCGCAGGCCCGCGTCGACAAGCTGACCGTCCCCTGCGACGACGCGCTCTGCCTTTGGGAACGCCCCGCCCTGCCGCCGGTACCGGCCTGGCAGCTCGATACCGAGCGCAGCCAGCAATTGCGTACCGCCATCTACGTGCTGAGCACCCGCCATGATGCCGATGCCGCGGCGACGCGAGTCGTCGCGCAGGCCTTCGCGCGCACGCCCGAGAGCGGGCTACAAGCCTTCATCGACGCCGAGCGCGAACGACTCGTCGGACCATCGCTCGATGTGCAAGCTGTCGATGCCCCTTCGTTGCGCGATGCCACCGGCACGCGCCTGATGGCGATCGAGATCGCTCCGCGCCCGGGGCGTCCGGGTGGCGTGCAGACCGTGGTCTTCGCGCAAGACGGCGCGTATTTCGTGAGCTTCAGTTATAGCGCGCCGGCACGTGCCGCGCATCGCGCGCATTACGCCGACTTCAAGGCCTTGATCGCGGCCTATCGTCCGCAGCCGCCTGCGGCGCCCGCCAAACCGGCGCCGGCTGCGGCTGTCAAAACCCCGCCGCAGCCGGCGAGCCGCTAAGCGGCCCGCCGTCTTCGATCACGCACGATCGATCAGGGCAAGGTCTTCGAGACCAATTGCATCTTGCCGTCGGTGCGATGAATGCACGACTCGGCATACACGACATAACCGCGACCGACCATGGCCTTGTCGCCCGGCTTGGGCAAAGGCACGGCCTTGGTGAACGCGTCCAAGGCGGCCTGATCGAGTTTGGGCTTGCTCGATGACCGCACGACCCAAATCCGTTCTGTCGAGCCATCCTCGCGCACCTGCACGCCCACCACCGTCAGGCCCGCGATCTTGGCATCGGCCGGGCGCTTCAGGTTCTTCTTCTCGACCTTCGCATTGAGCTTCGCGATGTGATCGGCGGCCTCGACCTTGTAGGCATTGACATCGGCCGGGTCCGGTTCACGGACCTGGACCGGTACGGGTGCTTCAACGACGGGCGCCGGCGCCACCACCGGAGCCGGTGCCGATGCTGGCGCCGCCACCGGTGCCGGCGCTGGCGCTGGGGGCGGCGCCTTGGGCGCTTCGGCGCAAGCGGTCACGACAACCACGGCGATCAAGGACAGGGCAAGACGATTCATGAGCGATCTCCTGAAGAAACGAATCGATTCTAGCCATGGTCGTCGGCCGCGCTAAGCACTTCTTGAGCCGCGCTGGCGCAATGCCTCATACAGGCATACGCCACTGGCGACGGAAACATTCAGACTTTCTACCGCGCCCTGCATCGGGATTCGGACGAGTTCGTCGCAATGCTCGCGGGTCAGGCGACGCATGCCCTCGCCTTCCGCGCCCATCACGATCGCCAGCGGGCCGGTCAGATCGGCCTCGTACAAGGAACGCGGCGCGTCGTCACTGGTTCCGACCAGACGCACACCGGCGTCCTGGAGTTCACGCAATGCGCGCGCAAGATTGGTGACCACGACATAGGGCACCGATTCGGCGGCCCCGCTCGCGGTCTTGGCCGCGATCGTGTTGAGGCCGACCGCACGATCCTTGGGCGCCACGACGGCATTCACCCCGGCGCCGTCGGCCACCCGCAGGCACGCCCCGAGATTGCGCGGGTCGGTGATCGAATCGAGCACCAACAGCAAGGGTTGCGCACCGGCCAGATCGAGCACTTCGGCGATCGACAAAGGCAGCTTCGCTTCCTCGACGATCGCCACCACGCCTTGATGGCGATCGCTGCCGGCCAATCCGTCCAGACGCGCGCCGTCGACGGCCACCGGTTGCACGCCCGCCGCCTCGGCGCGCGCGACGAAGTCGAGCATGCGTTTGTCTTTGCGCCGCGCCTCCACATACAGCTGATGGATGGAACGCGCGTCATGGCGCAGGCGCGCCATGACCGCATGGAACCCGTACAGGGTCTTGCGTGATCCGCTCATGCGGGAGTCCTTTCGTCAGCGCCGGCGCCGGCCGTTCGACCGCGCCGCTTTGCGCGACGCGGCGCGCTTGTCTTTGTCCAGCGCGGTCTTGCGCGCGGTCTTCGCCTTGGTGTGGCGCTTGCCGGCCGGCTCGGTCTCGGCACGCTTGCGCGGCGGTGCGGGTTTCTTGCCCGAGCTGTGCTTGGCGTCCGGGGATTGCGCCGCGCCGCGCTTGTCGGCCGCCGGGCGCTGCAGATCGCGCACGATCTCGTCATACCCGGTCGCACGCACCAAGCGGAACTCGATCTTGCGCCCTTCGATGTCGACCCGGCTCACCTGAACGTGGATCTGATCGCCCAGGCGATAGCGTTGTCCGGTACGTTCGCCGCGCAATTCATGCATGGCTTCGTTGTACTGGAAGTACTCGGCGCCGAGTTCGCTCACATGCACCATGCCTTCGACGTACAAAGCATCGAGCGTGACGAAGACCCCGAACGGGGCGACCCCCGAGATCGTGCCCGAGAATTGTTCGCCGACCCGCTCACGCATGTAGAAGCATTTGAGCCAGGCTTCGACATCGCGGCTCGCGTCGTCGGCGCGCCGTTCGTTGGTCGAACACAACATGCCCAGTTGCACCCAGCGTTCATGGACTTCGGCCTGCGCCTGTTTCTTGCGTGACGCGCGCGAACTCAGATCGGTGGTGTCGGGGGCCGCTGGCGCCGCCGACCGCGCGGCCGCGGGCGCATCCGGCACATATTGGGCGCCGGCCAGCACCGCCTTGATCGCACGATGCGTGAGCAGATCGGGGTAGCGACGGATCGGACTCGTGAAATGCGCATACGCGCCATAGGCCAGGCCGAAATGCCCGGCGTTGTCGGGCGAATAGATGGCCTGCTGCATCGAACGCAATAACACGGTCTGCAACAACAGCGCATCCGGGCGCGGCTTGATGCGCTCCATCAACGCCGAATAATCGCTCGCTTGAGGATCGTCGCCTCCGCCGAGCGGCAGGCCGATCGTCTTCAGGAAGGCGCGCAGGTTCGCGAGCTTTTCGGGTGTCGGCCCTTCGTGCACCCGGAACAGGCCCAGATGCTTGGCGCGCAACAGGAAATCCGCCGCGCAGACATTGGCCGCGAGCATGCATTCCTCGATGAGCTTGTGCGCATCGTTGCGGGTGCGCGGCACGATCTGCTCGATCTTGCCGACCGAGTTGCACAGGATCGCCGTCTCGGTGGTCTCGAAATCGATCGCCCCGCGCGCCTGACGTGCACGCGCGAGCGCCTGAAACAGCGCATAGGCCGCTTGCAGCTGCGGCACCAGCGCCGCGCGCTTGGGCGGCAATTGCGAGGCGAACTCCGGATTGCTGAGAATGCTCCAGACCTCGGTATAGGTGAAGCGCGCATGGCTGTGCATCACCGCCGGATAGAACTGATAGGCACCGATCTGGCCGTGCTCGTCGATGACCATATCGGCCACCAGGCACAAGCGATCGACCTCTGGATTCAGCGAGCACAAGCCGTTGCTGATCTTCTCGGGCAGCATCGGAATCACGCGGCGCGGGAAATAGACCGAAGTGCAGCGCTCGACGGCATCGTGATCGAGCGCGTCGCCAGACGTCACGTAATGGCTGACATCGGCAATCGCCACCAGCAAGCGGTAAGACTCGCGCCGGTTCTTGCCGCGCCCGGTGCTGATGGTCTCGACATAGACCGCATCGTCGAAGTCGCGCGCATCTTCACCATCGATGGTCACGAGCGGCACATCGCGTAAATCGACGCGCCCCTTCAGATCGCGCGGCTTGACCTCATCGGGCAAGCGCGCCGCCAGTTCCTTGGCGGCATCGGAGAACACATGCGGCACATCGAATTTGCGCACCGCGATTTCGATTTCCATGCCCGGATCGTCGATCTCGCCCAGCACTTCGACGATCTTGCCGATCGGCTGGGTATAGCGCGAGGGCTGTTCGATGATCTCGACCACCACCACCTGGCCCGGCTGGGCGCTGTGATGTTCGGACGGCGGCACGAGGATGTCGTGCTTGATGCGCTGGTCTTCGGGCACGACGACGAACACGCCGCGCTCGCTGAGGAACCGGCCCACCAGGCGGTTGGTCCGGCGCTCGGTCACTTCGACGATGCTGCCCTCGGGCTTGCCGTTGCGCCCGCTACCGATGATGCGCACCAACACCCGGTCGCCATGCAGCACCTTGAGCATTTCTTTGGGCGACAGGAAAACATCCGGGCTGCCGTCATCGGGAATGCAAAAGCCGAAGCCGTCACGGTGGCCGCTCACACGGCCGGCGATGAAATCGAGTTTGGTGGCCAGCAACAGCACGCCCTTGCGATTGGGCAGCAATTGCCCATCGCGCTCCATCGCCGCGATGCGGCGCTGGAAGCCCTCCATTTCATTGACCTTGACGCCGAGTTGTTTGGCAAGTTGGCCCGGGGTCATCAAGGCATGCGAGGCCCGCAGCGCGGCGAGGATTTCCTCACGCGAAGGAACCGGATAGTCATAAACGCCACGTTCGGCGTCGGGGGGGATTTGAGATTCGTTGATCAATTGAATATAATTCGCGGCTCTTTGCGCCGCTGAGTGTTTTTGTTCATCGGTGCCCACCTGCCCAGGTGGCGAAATTGGTAGACGCACTAGGTTCAGGTCCTAGCGGTGGCAACACTGTGGAGGTTCGAGTCCTCTCCTGGGCACCAGAATACAAGGCCTCGGTCGATCCGAGGCCTTTTTCTTTTGTCTTCAGTCTTGTTCGGGCGTCGGCTTGCTCACGCCGTCTTCGCGCCGGTGGGTCGCACGACGGATCAGCGTTTCGGGCCGCATGTTGTCGTAAAGCTCGAACGGTTGATGGATCCACGGATTGGTGGGCAGGAATTGCACCGAGTAATCCGGGGCGTAGATCGAATGGCCTTTGTGCCAGAGCACCGCGGTGCGGATCTCTTCGATCTGCGGGTACTTCTGGCGCAGATGATCGAGCACCTTGACGATGGTCTTGCCCGAATCGGCCATGTCATCGACCAGCAAAAGCTTCTTGCCCATCGATGGCGCCGCCGACGTGAAATGCTCGGCGATCATCAGCGTGCTTTGCGTGGTGCCGGCATTTTCGCGGTACGAACTGGTGGTCAGGATCGCAAGCGGCTTGTCGAAGATGCGCGAAAACACATCGCCGATGCGCAAGCCCCCGCGCGCCAGACACAGGATCTGGTCGAACTCCCAGCCCGAGTCGTGGACCTTGACGCACAAGTCTTCGATCAGGTCGTGGTATTGGTTCCAGGTGACGTAAAGATCCTTCATTGCTGGCTCACTTGAACGGATGGCGGCGCAGGATGGTCTGGTCGCGATCCGGCCCGGTGGAAATCATGTCGACCGGGGCGCCGCAGACCTCGCCCAGGCGTTCCAGATAACGGCGCGCATTCGCGGGCAAGGCGTCGTACTGCGTCACGCCCACGGTCGATTCCGCCCAGCCTGGGAATTCTTCATATACCGGCTCGCAGCCTTCGACGTTCTCGGCGCCGAACGGCAGGATGTCGACCGGCTGTCCGTTGACCTTGTAACCCACGCCGAGCTGAATCGACTCGAAGCCGTCGAGCACATCGAGCTTGGTGATGCACAGGCCCGAAACCCCGTTGAGCTGGACCGAACGGCGCAGCGCGGCCGCATCGAACCAGCCGCAACGGCGCGGACGCCCGGTGACCGAACCGAATTCCTTGCCAACTTCCGCGATGCGCTTGCCCACGTCGTCAAACAATTCGGTCGGGAACGGTCCCGAGCCCACGCGCGTGGTGTAGGCCTTGGTGATGCCCAGCACGTAATGCAAACGCTGCGGACCGACGCCCGCGCCCGCGCAGGCCGCGCCGGCCACGCAGTTCGAACTGGTCACGTACGGATAGGTGCCGTGGTCAACGTCGAGCAACGAACCTTGCGCGCCTTCGAACAACAGGTTTTCGCCGCGTGCATTGGCCTCGAACAACAGCCGCGACACATCGGCCACCATGGGTCGCACGCGCTCGGCGAGCTTGAGCGTGCTGTCGTAAGTCTCGTCGAACGACACCTCGGGTGCGCCCAGATAGGCCTTGAGCACGAAGTTGTGATACTCGAGCACTTCGCGCAGACGCTCGGCGAAGCGCTTGGCGTCGAACAAATCCTGCAGGCGGATTGCGCGGCGCGCGACCTTGTCTTCATAGGCCGGGCCGATGCCGCGGCCGGTAGTGCCGATCTTGGCATCGCCGCGCTTGGCTTCGCGCGCACGGTCGATCGCGACGTGATACGGCAGGATGACCGGGCAGGCTTCCGAAATGCGCAGCCGCGACGACACCTCGACACCCGCGCGTTCGAGTTCGTCGATTTCGGTCAGCAGCGCCTCGGGCGAGAGCACCACGCCATTGCCGATGTAGCAAGTCACGCCAGCCCGCATGATCCCCGAGGGAATCAGGCGCAGGATGGTCTTGCGGCCCTGGATGATGAGGGTATGGCCCGCGTTGTGGCCGCCCTGGAACCGCACCACGCCTTGCGCGTGATCGGTCAACCAATCCACGACCTTGCCTTTTCCTTCGTCACCCCATTGGGTGCCGATGACGACAACATTCTTCATGAGTCACTCGTTTCGAAAAACTGTCCACTGACCGCCGGACAAACGCAATTCCCGGTCGCACGCGTATTCGTCCGGCGCGTCCGCATGTTCAGGCAGGCTTTGCACGACGATCTCGCCCTGGGCCCGCAAAGCCCCGATCGCCGCGCGCAAGGCCGGATCGAGCCCCCAGGGCGCGCGGATCGCCGGCGCGATCTCGGGGTCCGGGCTGACCGCGGCCAACTCGCGCAAATCGAGCGAAAACCCGGTTGCCGGACGCGCCCGCCCGAAAGCGCCGCCGACCTGGTCGTACCGGCCACCGCGCACCAGCGCGCTGGTCGCCCGTTCGCCATAGACCGCGAACATGATGCCGCTGTGATACGCGTAACCATGCAATTCACCCAGATCGACGCCGACCTGCGCACTGGGCAGCACTTCGACCAGACGCGCCAATGCCGCCAGCGCCGCCTCGATCTCGGGCAGCCGCGGCAGCACGCGCCGCGCTTCATCGATCACCTCGGGGCCGCCGTACAAGCCGCACAGCACCGCAAGCGCCTCGCGCAAGCCGGCTTCGATCGCCACGAACTCGCGCAGCGAGGGCACATCCTTGGCCCGCACCAGCGCGACAAGGCTCTCGGCATCGGCGGGCGCCACCTTGGCCTGCCCCAGCAAGGCGCGCAATACGCCCATGTGCGACAGATCGATGCGCACGCCGCGATTGCCGCCCGCGGCGGCCGAGGCGAGCGCGAGTTCGGCGATTTCGATGTCGGCCTCGATGCCTGGGTGGCCGTACAACTCCGCCCCGACCTGCAGCGGCTCGCGCGTGGCGTGCATGTCGCGCGGCAGCGTATGCAACACGCTGCCCGAATAGCACAGCCGCACGATGCCCTTGCGATTGAGCAAGTGCGCATCGATGCGCGCCACCTGGGGCGTGAAATCCGCGCGCACGCCCATGGTCTTGCCCGACAACTGGTCAACCAGTTTGAAGGTGCGCAGATCGAGGTCGTGCCCGGTTCCGGTGAACAGGGAATCGAGATATTCAAGAAGCGGCGGAATGACCAGTTCGTACCCGTAGCTGCGATAGCGATCGAGCAAGGTACGGCGGAGGTCTTCGATCCTGCGCGCTTCGGCAGGCAGCACATCGGCGATGTGCTCGGGTAGAAGCCACTTGGGCATGCGCTACGGCCCGGACTTCTCGGGCGAAAAACACAAAGTGCGTATTGTAGTGCCTTACGTCGTTACGACGAAGATCAGGAGTCCGATCAACAACGCGACCAGTCCGAAAAAGCGGATCTGGCCGTCGTTGAGCCGGGTCAGGCGCTCGAACCCCTGGCGCCAGGCGCGTGGCGCCGCGAACGGGACGATGCCCTCGAAGACGAGCATCAGCCCAAGCGCCAGCAGCAAGGTCGAACCGTCCATGGAATGCCGCCGTTCAGCGCTTGCCGCCCGATTGCTTCATGTAGCGGAAGAACTCGGCCGACGGATCGAGGACCATCACATTGCTCCTGCTGTCGAAGGTCTTGCGATAGGCCTCGAGGCTGCGATAGAACGCCGCGAATTCCGGATTCTGCCCGAACGCCGACGCGTAGATCGATGAAGCCTTGGCATCGCCATCACCCTTGATCTTCTGCGCGTCGCGAAAGGCCTCGGCCAAGATGACTTCGCGCTGACGATCGGCATCGGCACGGATCTTCTCGCTCTCGGCGGCGCCGATGGAACGCTGTTCGTTGGCCACCCGCACGCGTTCGGCCTGCATGCGGCGATAAACCGAATCGGAGATTTCAGGCACGAAATCGACGCGTTTGAGCCGCACGTCGACGATCTCGACGCCGAGCGACTTCACGCGCTCGGCGACCGCGGCCGTGATCTCCTGCATGATCTTGTCGCGCTCTTTCGAGGTCACATCATTGACGGTGCGCCGCGAAATCGCGTTTTGCATCGCCTCTCGGATGATGACCGTCATGCGGTCCTGAGCACCGCGCTCGCCGCCGGGGAAGCTGACGTAATACGCGCGCGGATCGCTGATCTTCCATTTCACGTAGGAATCGACCAACAGATTCTTCTTTTCGGAAGTCTGCACGCGCTCGGCGTCGGGCGTGTCGATGGTCAGGATGCGGTTGTCGAAGTAAACGACCTTCTCGATGCCCGGCACCTTGAAGTAAAGCCCCGGCGTGAGGATCGGCGGACGCTTCATTTCGCCGAGCGACAGCACGATGGCGTATTGGCGCTGATCGACGATGAACATCGAACTGGACAGCACCAGCACCGAAAACAGAAGAACGACGAGCGCGATGAATAGGCGGTTCATGAAAGGTCCTCTCGCGCTTCAACGGGCATCGCGGTCGCGCGACCGCGTGGCATCGCGCGAACGAAGGTCGGTCACGGCGGGCGATTCGGTCGCCGCCGGCGCGCCGGCGGGCGCGGTTGCCGGCGCGCCGGCGCGCGCGGCGTCGGCGCCGGACTGTTTGAGCAACTGGTCGAGCGGCATATACAGCATCGGACTCGAATTCTTGGTGTCGATCAGGACCTTGCTCGAATTCTTGAGCACCTCCTGCATCGTGTCGATGTACAAACGATCGCGGGTCACGCCCGGCGCCTTGTTGTACTCGGCGAGCACCGACCGGAACCGCGATGCATCGCCGGTCGCGGTATCGACGACGCGCTGGCGGTAACCCTCGGCCTCCTGGAGCAGCCGCGACGCAGCGCCGCGCGCCTTTGGAATCACGTCGTTGGCATAGGCCTGGCCTTCATTGATCTGGCGTTCACGGTCCTGCCCGGCCTTGACCGCATCGTCGAAGGCGGCTTGCACCTGTTCGGGCGGCTGCGTGTTCTGGATCGCGACCGACGTGACCAGTACCCCGGTGCGGTAGCGGTCGAGGATGGTCTGCATCAACTTCTGAACATCGCTCGCGACATCGACGCGGCTTTCGTAGATGATCGAATCCATCGTCTTCTTGCCGACCACCTCGCGCATCGCGGTTTCGGCGGCTTGCTTGACGGCTTCCTCGGGCTGCTGATTCTTGAACACGAAATCCTGGGCGCCGTCTTCGCGGATGCGGTACTGGACCGCGAATTGGATGTCGATGATGTTCTCGTCATCGGTCAGCATCAGCGATTCCTGAAGCATCTTCGAGCGCGCGGTACCGCGATAGCCGATCTCGACCGTACGCACATTCGAGACGTTGACCAGTTCGTGCGTCTGGATCGGGTAAGGCATGCGCCATTGGAAACCGGCCCGGGTCGAGGTGCCGACACTCTTGCCGAAGGTCATGAGCACGGCCTGCTGGCCTTCCGGCACGATGTAAAAGCCGCTCGCCAGCCAGATCAGCGCGGCGACCACGACCACCAGACCGATCCCGATGCCCGCACCCTTCGCGCCCGGCTGCCCGCCGCCCGACGACGAACCGCCGCCATCGCGTCCCCCTTTGCCGCCGAACATGTTCGACAAGCGCCGGTTCAGATCGCGCCAAAGCTGGTCGAGATCCGGCGGACCGTCGGAAGGACGTTGCGAGTTGTCGGGACGCGAGCCCGACCCGTTGTTGTTCTGCTCACTGTCACCGCGTCCCCAGCGGGGATCGTTCAAGGACAGCATGACGCCGATGGCACCGATCATGGATGTTCTGCCTACAGAGGTTCGGAGGCTTAGGTCGCCGAGGACGAAAAAAATTGCTCGGGACTTTCCCGACCGTCCGAAAGCTTGCTTCGAGCTGCAGCCGCGGACGCGGCGCGTTGAGCGATTGCGTCGCGCAACAGCGCCAAACCGTCTCCGGTCCGAGCGCTCAGGACGACGCGGTCGATGCTACCACACGCGTCGTGCCCAACTTCGGGCGCCAGCCCCGCCAGATCGGCCTTGTTATAGACCAGAAGCTGTGGAATGCCGTCGGCGCCGATCTCGCGCAAGGTGGCGTTCACCGCGTCGATCTGGGCCAGGCGCGCCGGGCTCGAAGCGTCGATCACATGCAGCAGCACGTCGGCGCGGATCGTCTCTTCGAGCGTCGCCTTGAAGGCATCGACCAGTTGGTGCGGCAACTCGCGGATGAATCCGACCGTATCCGAGATCACCACCTGGCCCGCCCCCTCGATCCAGATCCGTCGCGTGGTCGTATCGAGGGTCGCGAACAATTGGTCGGCCGCATAGGCGCGCGCCTTGGTCAGCGCATTGAACAGGGTCGATTTGCCGGCATTGGTATAGCCGATCAAGGACACCGAGAAGGCCTGGCTGCGCTCGCGCGCGCGACGCTGCGTATTGCGTTGATGCGAGAGTTTTTCGAGGCGCGAACGCAACTGCTTGACGCGTTCGCCGAGCAAGCGCCGGTCGGTTTCGAGTTGGGTCTCGCCGGGGCCGCGCAGACCGATCCCGCCCTTCTGCCGCTCGAGGTGGGTCCAGCCGCGCACCAGGCGGGTGGCCAGATGCCGCAATTGCGCGAGTTCGACCTGGATCTTGCCTTCGTGGCTCTGGGCCCGCTGGGCGAAGATGTCGAGGATCAAGCTGGTGCGATCGACCACCCGAACACCGAGCAGTTTTTCCAGGTTACGCTGCTGCGCCGGGGCCAGCGCATGGTTGAACAGCACGATCTCCGCTTCGGCCTCGCGCACCGCTGCCGCGATCTCTTCGGCCTTGCCTGAGCCGACGTACAAGGCAGCATCGGGCGCGCTGCGTTTGCCAGTCACGCGCGCGACGACATCGGCCCCCGCGGTACCGGCGAGCAGTGCAAGTTCCTCGAAGGAATCGGCGAAATCCGTCGATCCGAAATCGACGGCCACGATGACGGCGCGAGCGCGCCCGGCGAGTGCTTGTTGGGTGGCACGCTCGCGCGTGCCCGTTGACGCAAAAGACACTGAAGGCCGATCACTCGCCCGGCTGATCGACCTGGAAGGTGACCGGACGTGCCGGCACCACGGTCGAGATCGCGTGCTTGTAGACCATCTGCGTCACGGTATTGCGCAACAGAACGACGTATTGGTCGAACGACTCGATCTGGCCTTGGAGTTTGATGCCATTGACGAGATAAATCGCCACCGGCACATGCTCTTTGCGGAGCGCATTCAGGAAAGGATCTTGTAGCAACTGCCCTTTATTACTCATGGTGAGCTCCAACTCTCGAAACATTCTTGTGGGACTGCGCGCCGGAACATTACCCCAAACCCGAATCGCGCAGCAACCGAGGGGCCACCCTCAATCGCCGGTTCAATCCGACGATTTCACGTAGGGGTTGACCGTCGTGCGGTACTCGATGCGCAGCGGCGTGCCGGTCAGATCGAACGCGGCACGGAATCGCCCTTCGAGAAAACGCGTGTAATGCGGCGGCACATGCTGCAAGCCGCTGCCATGGATGATGACGATGGGCGGATTCATGCCGCCCTGGTGGGCGTAACGCGGCTTGGGCCGCGAGATGCCATGGCGCGGCGGCGCCTGGTGCTGGACGGCGTCAGCCAGCACCCGACTGAGCTTGGGCGTGGACAATTTGCGGAACGCCGCGTCATGGGCGGCCCGCACCGACGTCATGAGCGCGCCGATGCCGCGGTGCTGCAAGGCCGAAATGAAATGCAGTTTGGCAAAGCCCATGAAGGTCAGCTTGCGCCCGAGATCGCGTTTGATTTCCTCGCGCCGATCTTCGTCCAGACCATCCCATTTGTTGACCGCCAACACCACCGCCCGCCCTTGCTCGACCACGAACCCGGCGATGTGCGCATCCTGATCGGAGATGTCCTGGCGCGCGTCGAGCATCAGCACGACGACATTCGCGTCGGCGATCGCCTGCAAGGTCTTGACCACCGAGAACTTCTCGACCGCCTCGAACACCTTGCCGCGACGCCGCAACCCCGCGGTATCGATCAGGGTGTATTTGTGCTCGCCGGCGTCGAATTCGATCTCGATCGCATCGCGGGTCGTGCCCGGCATGTCGAAGGCGATCACACGTTCTTCGCCGAGCAAGGCATTGATGAAGGTCGATTTGCCGACATTGGGACGGCCGACGATCGCCAGGCGGATGCGGCGATCGCGTTCGGCGCTTTCCGCCGGTTCTTCGTGCGGGAACGCTTCGAGTATCGTGTCGATCAGTTCGCGCACGCCATCACCGTGCGCCGACGAGATCGTATAGGGCTCGCCGAGGCCCAATGCGAAAAACTCTGCGGCGATCGCGGTGTCGCGCATGCCTTCGGCCTTGTTGACCGCGACATGGACCTTGGCCGCGGCGCGCCGCAGGCGATCGGCGATGATCTCGTCTTGCGGCGTCATGCCGGCCCGGCCATCGACCACGAAGATCACGGCATCGGCTTCGGCGATCGCCTGCATGGTCTGGCGCGCCATCTCATGAAAGATGCCTTCCTTGACCACCGGCTCGAATCCGCCGGTGTCGATGACCAGGTAAGGATGGTCGCCGACCCGGCCTTCACCGTAATGGCGGTCGCGGGTCAGCCCCGGCAGGTCGGCCACCAGCGCATCGCGGCTGCGCGTCAGCCGATTGAACAGGGTCGACTTGCCGACATTCGGCCGCCCCACGATCGCGATCACCGGCTTCATGCGTCCCTACCCGGAACAGGCGCTGAGCGGCGCATCATTGCGCCGCGACGGCGTAGATGCCGCCGCCACTGGTCTGCACGATCAAGGATGCGGCACCAGCCCGATCGTACAGGCGCGGCGCGACCCGGATCGGCGATCCATCGGTCGCGATGCGAGCCAGGAAACCGCCTTCGTCGCGGCTCAGAAAATGCACATAGCCCTGGTAATCGCCGACCACCACCGCACGCTCCCATGACACCGGCGCGCCGAGGTTGCGGTCCTTGAGTTTGTCGTTGGCCCACATCGAGACCCCGGTGCCTCGCACGAACGCCTGGACGACCGAACGTTCGTCGATGCCGAACACATAGCTCGCATCGGCGGCCACGCTCAGCGCCGACGAGAAATCGCGGCCCCAGCGCGCCTGACCATTCTGGGCGCTCACGCAAGCGATACGCCCTTGGTAAGCGGCCACGCAGGCTTCGTCGCCTTCGATGGCGGGCGTACCCACCACATCGGCGATGCGTTCGAGTTCGGTCGTGCCTTTCGGGTTGGCGATCGCGGCGTCGAAACGCACGGTCCCGGTCTTGAGCGCCACCGCGAGCAGCCGCCCGCCCGGGAAGCTTGCGAGCAAGGTTTCGCCGTGCGCGGTCATGCCCGCATCGGCGCGCAACACCAGCGCCGGCAGCGGACGCTGCAAGGTCCACAAGCGCGCGCCGTTGGCGAGGTCGAGCGCGAACAAGCGCGCATCCGACGACCGCAACACCACGATGCCTTCGGCAATCACCGGTACGCCGTACAACTCGCCCGGCACCTTGACCGCCCAGCGCTGCTTGCCGTTGGCCGGATCGAGCGCGACGACTTCGCCGTCGGGCCCGCCCACGACGACGACCGATGCATCGGCCGCAACCGCCGCCGAGATCGTCTGGTCGAGGCTCACACTCCAGATCTTGCGGCCGTTCTCGGCGTCCAGGCGCACGACCGTGCCGTCGGCTGCGGCCGCGTAGACCGCATCGCCGACGATCGCGGGCGCAAGATGGTAGCTACCGGAAGAACCGACATTGGCCGACCATTGCGCACGCGGCGCCATGCCGGCCTTGAAATCGACAAGCGGCGACGGCACGCGCTTGGCGTCGTCACTGAACAGTCCGCAACCGCTCAAGGTCGCGCCGGCCAGGCAGGCGGCGGCAAGCCAAGCACGCATGTCAGCCTTCCCCGAGCGCGTCGAGTTTGAGTTGAACCACCGAACGCAGCGACCCCGATTGCGGCGAGAGTTTCTCGATCGCGGTCTGATAGGCCTTGCGCGCGTCGTCGGGCTTTTTCATCGCCACATACAGATCGCCGCGCCGGTCGGCGAACAGCGCTTCGAAGGCGGGCGGAACACCGGCACCGTCGAGCGCTTTCAATCCGTCGTCATACCGCTGCTGATCGAGCAACACCCCGGCCAGACGCAACCGCGCCAAGGCGCGCGGCTCTTCGGCGCCGGCCTTGTCGATCACCCATTGCAGTTGGCCCTCGGCCGACTTGAGGTCGCCGGCATCGATGTAATGCTTGGCGGCAAGCAAGGCGGTCATGCTTGCGTAGAGCGTGCGCGGGTATTGGTCGGTCAGCGTTCCGAGCGCGGCCTTGAACTTGTCGTCCTGGTTGGTGGCGAGCGCGTCCTGCGCCGCTTCGTACAGGGCCGAGGCCGCCGTGGCTTGCTTGCCGCGCCAACCTTCATAGGTGCGCCAGCCGGCGAAGCCGACCGCGACCACCAGCAAGCCTGCCAGCAGCAACGTGCCGTACTTTGCCCACCACGCCTTGAGTTCGGCGAGTTGTTCCTGTTCTTGAAGATCGTATGCCATAGAGCGTCCGTGCGAAGTGCGCGCATTCTACGTGACCGGCGCCGGCCGGCCATCGGGCGAATGCCGCGCTCAGGTCAGTGTTTCGAGACCAAATGCTTCCAACAAGCGATTCGGCAAGGCATCCAGGGCCAGGCGTTCCTGGACGGCGCCGTGCAATTCGCCGCCTTGCGCATCGCGCAAAGGCTTGAGCGTGGCTTGGCCATTGCGCACCTCGTCTTCGCCGATGATGACGGCGAAGGCCGCGCCGCTCGCGTCGGCCTTCTTCATCTGGCTCTTGAAGCTCGCCTCGCCCGCATGCACGACCACGTCCAGCCCCTGGTCGCGCAGCCCCTCGGCGGCTTGGAGCGCCACCGACAACGCGCCCTCGCCCGCATGTACCACATAAACATCGAGCGACGATTGCGCGTTGAAGCCGCTCAGACCGATCAGTTCGAGCACCCGCTCGACCCCCATCGCGAAACCGCAGGCCGGTGCCGGCTGGCCGCCCAGCAATTCCATCAGGCCATCGTAACGGCCGCCGCCGCAGATCGTGCCTTGGGCGCCGAGTTCGGTGGTAATCCATTCGAACACGGTCAGGTTGTAGTAATCGAGCCCGCGCACGAGTTTCGGATCGATCTCGAAGCCGATCCCGCGCGCCTTGAGCAGGCGCTGCAATTGCTCGAAATGCGCACGCGAATCCGGCCCCAGATAATCGATGAGCTTGGGCGCCCGGTCGGCCACTTCGCGCACCGCCGGATTCTTCGAATCGAGCACGCGCAACGGGTTGGTGTGCAGGCGGCGCTTGGCATCGGCATCGAGCGCTTCGACATTCGCTTCGAGGTGGATGATCAGATCGGCGCGGTGACGGGCGCGCTCTTCCTTGTTGCCCAGCGAATTCAGGCTCAGCTTGACGCCCGGCAGTTCGAGTTCCTCCCACAGCCGCGCACACAGGAAGATGAGTTCGGCATCGACATCGGGCCCGGCGAACCCGAGCGCTTCCGCGCCCACTTGATGAAACTGCCGATAGCGCCCGCGCTGCGGACGCTCATGGCGGAACATCGGGCCTTGATACCACAGGCGCTTGCCACCGTCGTAAAGCTGATTGTGTTCGAGCACCGAGCGACAGACCGAAGCCGTGCACTCCGGCCGCAGCGAGAGCTTTTCGCCGTTGAGCGAATCCTCGAAGGAATACATCTCCTTTTCGACGATGTCGGTCACCTCGCCGATCCCGCGATGGAACAAGGGCGTGTATTCGACGATCGGGGTGCGGATCTGGCTATAGCCGTAAGTGCGCATGACGCCGCGCACGGTGTCTTCGAAGTATTCCCACAACGCGGCGTCCTTGGGCAGAACATCGTTCATGCCCTTGACGGCGGTGAGCTTCTGGATTTTCGACATGATTGGACTCGCTCGGAAGACGCGCACGCGCCTTGCCGCATGCGTTTGAGTTTATTCAGACTTGATGGAGGTCGCGCCGGTAATGCGTCGCGACATATTGCTCGACGATCGCCTGGAATTCTTCCGCGATGCGATCGCCCTTGAGGGTCACGGTGCGCTCGCCATCGACGAACACCGGCGCCGCGGGCTCTTCACCCGAGCCTGGCAATGAAATGCCGATGTTCGCGTGCTTGGATTCACCCGGCCCGTTGACCACACAGCCCATGACCGCCACATGCATGTGCTCGACCCCCGGATGCCGCAACTTCCAGACCGGCATCTGGGCGCGCAAAAAGGTCTGGATCTTGTCGGCCAGTTCTTGAAAGAAGGTGCTCGTGGTCCGCCCGCAGCCCGGGCAAGCCACCACCAGGGGGGCGAACGCGCGCAAGCCCATGGTTTGCAGCAACTCCTGGGCAACCACCACTTCCTTGGTCCGCGCCCCGCCCGGCTCGGGCGTGAGCGAAACCCGGATCGTGTCACCGATGCCCTCTTGCAGCAGCACCGCCATCGCCGCGGTCGAGGCGACGATGCCCTTGCTGCCCATGCCGGCCTCGGTCAGCCCCAGATGCAGCGGATAGTCGCACCGCGCGCCGAGCGCGCGATACACGGCGATCAGGTCCTGCACGCCCGACACCTTGGCGCTCAGGCAGATCCGGTCGCCGGCCAAGCCCAGTTGTTCAGCCCGTTGCGCATTCTCGATCGCCGACGTGACCAAGGCCTCATGCATCACGCGCTGCGCGTCCCAGGGCGTTTCGCGATGCGCATTCTCGTCCATGACGCGCGCCAGCAATTCCTGGTCGAGCGAACCCCAGTTCACGCCGATGCGTACCGGCTTGTCGTACTTGCAGGCGATCTCGACCATCTGGGCGAACTGGCTGTCGCGCTTGGCGCCTTTGCCGACATTGCCCGGATTGATCCGGTATTTCGACAAGGCCTGGGCGCAGTCAGGAAAATCGGTCAGGAGCTTGTGCCCGTTGTAATGAAAATCGCCGACCAGGGGCACCTCGATGCCCATGCGGTCGAGTTGCTCGCGGATCGCCGCGACTTCGCGCGCCGCCTCCGGCGTATTGACCGTGATACGCACCAGTTCCGAACCGGCCTGGGCCAATTCCTTGACCTGGATCGCCGTGGCGATGGCATCGGCGGTGTCGGTGTTCGTCATCGATTGCACGACGACCGGCGCCGCGCCACCGACTTGCACGCTGTGCGCACCCCAACGGACCGCCATGGCGCGCGAACGCCGCCGCGCCGCAGGGCCGGTCTCGGCGGAACAAGCCAGGATATCGTTCAAGGCATTCATCTGGGCATCAATTGAGCGCGAAACGCGCCACGTTGCCACGCGTATAAGGGGCCAGATCGACCGGCTTGCCCCCGTACTCGATGTGTACGCCGGGCGCGTTGCCGACCACGATGGTGAACGGCGCGCGGCCGTTCAGATCCTGCTGCGCGCCCGCCGGTTGCACCGCCGACAGCAGCACCCGGCCCGCAGCGTCGGTGATTTCGATCCAGGATTCATTCTGCACATTGATGCGCAACATCGGCGCGCCGGCCACCGGGGCGGGCGGCACGGTCACCGTCGGCGCAGGTGCGGTCGGGGCTGAAGCCATGGCCGCGGCCGGCGCGGTACCCGGCGCTGACGGCGCGGTGCCGCCCGAACCGAGCGCGCCCGGCGCGCTGGCGCCCGGCGCCGCGACAAGAGCGTCCGGCGACGCCGCTTGCGCCCCGGCATTTGCCGGATCCGGCACGCTGCCGGCCGTACTGGGGTTGGCCTCGGTGCCCGGCGGCAACACGGGCAACGCGGCTTCCACCACGGGCGCCGTTGGGTTGGCGGCAGCCACCGGCGCTTCCGGGGCGGCTGCAAACGGAATCCAGCCGAATTTGCCGACGGCGACCGCGACGCCGATCGCGATCACGCCGACCAGGCCGCTGCGCAACCACCAGGTCGCATTGCTGCGTAAATGGGATTGGGGCATGGGCGCCGACAACGTCGGTTCGAGCGTCAAGGATTTGCCCGGATCGATGGCGCTAGGCAACAAGGCGAGCACCGCGGCCTCATCGCCTTGCAGGATACGGGCGTAGGCGCGCACAAAGCCTTTGAGCAAGGACGGACTGGCGAAGGACGACCAATCGTTGCGTTCCATCGCATCGATTTGGCGTTGCGACAACTTCAGCCGGCCAGCCACTTCGGCCGTGCTCAGACCCGCTTGTTCGCGCCAAGCCTTGAGCAGCGAGCCCGCATCCTCGGCCGACACCGCAATCGCGCCCGCGTCGCCTGCGCCAAGCTCGCGCGCATGCGCGGCCGCCGGCTCGATCGCAGACTCGGGCGATTCGCCCGCTTGCGCTTCGTCAGTCATCGAATGCCCCTTTGGCCCAGGCCTCCAACTCGCGCGAATCCGGGAAGCGCCGCTTGAGTTGCGACGCCACCAGTTGCTCGGCTTCGCGATCGCCACGTTTGTGCTCGATCTTCAATTCCAGCCACAGCGTCTGGGCCGTCACGTCGATTTGGCGGTTCAGGCGCTGCGCATAGAAACGGGCCTTGTCGAGATCGCCGCGCCGATACAAAACATCGGCCAAGTGATACATCGTGGTCGGATTGGACGGATCGGCGCTGAACGAGCGCTGCAGGAATTCCTGAGCGCCCGCCAGATCCCGCATCTGGATCGAGCAGATGCCGGCGCTGCGCGCGGCCACCGCCGGCGTGGCGTACAACGGATCGCGCAATGCGGTCTGGAAATACGGGATCGACTTTTCAGGACGACCGGTGCGGCACAAGAACCAGCCGTAATTGTTGTTGACCTCGGGGTTGTTGGGCGCCAACGCCAGCGCGCGCTTGAAAGCATCGTCGGCCGGATCGCGCTCGTTGAGCGCCATGTAGACCAGACCGATCGCATTGAAGGCATCGGGGTAACTCGGATCGGCCTGGGTCGCATTGCGCAACTCGTCGAGCGCCACCTGCATCTGCCCCTTGCCGTAATAGCTCATCGCAAGCTCGGTGCGGATGCGGGCCCGGCGACGCGCCTCCGATTCGTCGTTGCCCGGCATGACGATCGACGTGGTGTTGCTCGCGGTGTTGCCGCCGCCGTCGGTCGAAGGTACCGAAACACAGCCGGCGATCGCCCATCCAGTGAACAACATCGCCAAACCAAGCCTGTACGACATCTGAACGCTCCCTCGTCACTTGCCTGCGCGTGTCGGCGCGCCTGCCGCGCGCGGCATCATGCGCACCGGAATCTCCACCGCGCGCTCCACCAGACGCGTGCGGTCCTTGACCTCGCCGGCCAGTTGGCCGCAAGCCGCATCGATATCGTCGCCGCGTGTCTTGCGTATGGTCGTCACGATGCCAGCATCCTGCAACACTTTGGCGAATGCCTTGATCCTGGGCATCGCTGAGCGTTCGAGTCCCGATTCCGGAAACGGATTGAACGGAATCAGATTGAATTTGCATGACACATCGCGTGTCAGGGCCACCAACTCGCGCGCATGCGCCAGCGTGTCGTTGACCTGATCGAGCATCACATATTCGAAGGTCACGAAATCGCGCGGCGCGAACGCCAAATAGCGGCGGCAGGCGGCCATGAGTTCCGCCAGCGGGTATTTGCGATTGAGCGGAACCAGTTCGTCGCGCAGCGCATCGTTGCTCGCATGCAGGGACACCGCCAGCGCGACCGGCATGTCGTGCCCAAGACGATCCATGAACGGGACCACGCCCGAGGTCGAGACCGTGACGCGACGCCGGCTCAGGCCGTAGGCGTTGTCATCGAGCATCAAAGACACCGCGGCGATCGCATTGTCGTAATTCAGCAAGGGTTCGCCCATTCCCATGAGGACCACATTGCTGATGATCCGTTCCCCATCGCCCGCCAGACCGGCCGACCGGCGCAGTTCGCGTTCGGCCCACCAAAGCTGACCGATGATCTCGGCCACGCCGAGGTTGCGATTGAAGCCTTGCTTGCCGGTGGAACAGAAACGGCAGTTGACGGCGCAACCCGCCTGCGTGCTGATGCACAGGGTGCCGCGATCGTCTTCGGGAATGAAAACCGTCTCGACCGCATTGCCCGCGCCGACATCGATCAGCCATTTGCGGGTGCCGTCTGCCGAGCTGCGGTCACGAATGACCGTCGGCGCTTGTATGCAGGCCACTTGCGCCAGCTTGGCGCGGAACGACTTCGCCAGATCCGTCATGGCGTCGAAGGAATCGACGCCTTCGCGGTGCAGCCAGCGCGTCAATTGGCGGGCCCGGAACGGCTTTTCGCCGAGGCCCGCCACGAACGCGGACAGTCCGTCGACCGTCAGGTCGAGAAGATTGACGCGCTGCACATCCACTGGATCCGTCCGATTTCAGCGCGAATAGATATTCAGCGCCGGAAAGAAATAAGCGATCTCGCCCTTGGCGGTCTCGGCGCCGTCGGAGCCGTGCACCGCGTTCGCGTCGATGCTCTCGGCGAAGTCGGCACGGATGGTGCCCTTGTCGGCCTTCTTCGGATCGGTGGCGCCCATGAGTTCGCGATTCTTGGCGATCGCGCCTTCGCCTTCGAGGACCTGAATCATGACCGGGCCCGACACCATGAAATCGACCAGGTCCTTGAAGAAAGGACGTTCCTTGTGCACGGCGTAGAAGCCTTCGGCTTCGGCGCGCGAGAGTTGCGCCAGACGGGCGGCCACGATCTTGAGGCCGGCGTCTTCGAAGCGGGTATAGATCTTGCCGATGACGTTCTTGGCGACGGCGTCGGGTTTGATGATCGACAGGGTACGTTCAATTGCCATGAAAACTCCGAAATTTCCGTTATGAATTAGGCGATTACACAAATAAATCAATCGAAAATTTTAGCATGAGCGGCATTGCAGACCTCAAAACCCACTATGCTTTGCACTCTGCAACACCAGCCGGCACGTCGGCGCCGGCATTCAGCTGCAACTTTTCCGGCGCTTACCGATCAGAATCAACGCAGTCGTCTTTTCCATCTCATCACTACCTTGAGGAGCCCCATGAGCATGATCCCCCGTAACGCCAACCCCTACCGTTTCGGTGAAACGGCGGACATGTCGGCTGGTGTGCGCAACCGGGTCCTGCGCAACACCTATTGGATGCTGGCCATCTCCATGGTCCCGACCATCATCGGCGCTTGGATCGGTGTGGCGATGCAATTCCGGATGCCGTTCGGCGCCGGCATGAGCGCGCTGATCTATCTGGGTATCGCCTTCGCCCTGATGTTCGCGATCGAGAAGTTCAAGAATTCCGGCATGGGCGTCGCGCTCCTGCTGGCCTTCACCTTCTTCATGGGCTTGATGCTCTCGCGCATTCTGCAGGTCTATCTGGCGCTCAAGCACGGTCCGGAAGTCGTTTCGCTGGCTGCGGGCGGCACCGCCCTCGCCTTCTTCGGTCTGGCCGCCTATGCCACCACGAGCAAGCGCGATTTCTCGAGCTGGGGCAAGTTCCTGTTCATCGGCCTGATCATGATCGTGGTGGCCTCGCTCGCGAACATCTTCCTGCAATTGCCGGCGCTGCAACTGACCATCGCCGTGATCGGCTGCGGACTGTTCTCGGCCTTGTTGCTGTTCGATCTGAGCCGTGTCGTCAACGGTGGTGAGACCAACTACATCTCGGCCACCCTCGCGATCTACCTCGACCTGTACAACCTGTTCATCAGCCTGTTGCAGATCCTGGGCTTCGCACGCAGCGAATAAGCGCTCGACATCCCATCGCGCAGGCCGGGCCGTGGCAACACGGCCCGGCTTTTTTCATGCCCCGGGCTCGAAGACCGCGACCGATTCGACATGCGAGGTATGCGGGAACATGTTGACGACACCGGCGGCGCGCAGCCGCCAGCCGCCTTCATGCACCAAGACCGCCGCATCCCGGGCCAGCGTCGCGGGATTGCAGCTCACATAGACCATGCGCTGCGGGCGCATCGCCGGCGAAGCCGCGAGCGCGCGTGCGATCTCGAGCGCGCCTTCGCGCGGCGGATCGACCAGGATGCGATCGAACCGTCCCCAAGATTGGAATTCCTCCGGCGTGACCTCGAACAGATTGCGTGCCGCGAAACTTGCGTTGCCGATCCGGTTTGCGCGTGCATTTTCGCCGGCCCGCTGAACCAGCGCTTCGCTGCCCTCGATGCCATGTGCCTGGGCCGCGCGGCGGGCAAGCGGCAGGGTGAAATTGCCGAGTCCGCAAAACAGATCGAGCACGCGGTCCGCCGGCTGGGGATCCAACAGGCCGATCGCGGTCGAGACCAGCACGCGGTTGATGCGGTGATTGACCTGGGTGAAATCGGTCGGGCGAAACGGCATCTCGATGCCGAACTCCGGCAGCCCGTAAGACAGGCCTGGCGCGTCCTTCGGATGAAAAGCTGCGACGGTATCGGGGCCTTTGGGCTGCAACCAAATCTGGACACCATGCCGCTCGGCGAATGCGCGCACCAAGGCTTCATCGGTCGCCGTCAGCGCTTCGAGCACCCGGAATACCAGCACCGTGACCGACGCGCCTTGCGCATATTCGATCTGCGGCAGGCGCTCCTTGATCGACAATCCCGAAACCAATTCGCGCAAGGGCAGCAAGAGCGCCGAGATCGCTTCCGGCAAGACCGCGCATTCGCGGATGTCGGCCACATAACTCGATTTGCGCTCGCGGAAGCCGACCAGGACGCCGCCCTTCTTGGGCACATGGCGTACCGACAGACGGGCGCGATACCGGTAATGCCAATCCGGCCCCTGGATCGGGCGCAGGATGAGTTCCGGGCGCAGACGCGCCAGATGCCAGAGATCGTCTTCGAGAACGCGCTGCTTGACGGCCAATTGCGCGCGCGGTGCCAGATGCTGCATCGAGCAGCCGCCGCACACGCCGAAATGCGGACAGGGCGGCAGCACGCGTGAACTGCTTTCGCGTTCGAGACGCGCGACCCGGGCGATCTCGTAAGTGCTCTTGCGCCGGATGGTCTCGACGATGACCCGCTCGCCCGGCAACGCGCCTTCGACGAACACGACCTTGCCACTCGATGTCGTGTTTTCGCTCGGCAGATGGGCGATGCCGCGCGCTTCGAGATCGAGCGCCTCGATGTCGAGCGCCGGAGTGACGGAAGGGGCGAAAGCTTGCATGACTGATCTGGACTGAACCGGCTCGGGGCCGCGATTGTGCCCGAGATTGGCATCCGGTAGTCACGCCGTGCGGTTCAAAGCACAGCGTCGCGCGAAACCCCGCTACGCACCAGCGACCGACGCATGCGCCCCAGCGCCTCCTGTTGAATCTGACGCACCCGTTCGCGGGTCACGCCGAGTTCCTCGGCCAACTGTTCAAGCGTCGCCGGCTCTTGATGATGCAATCCGAAACGCCGCTCGACCACATGGCGCTGCTTTTCGGGCAGGCAATGCACCCAGGTGTCGATCAATCGCCCGATCTCCTTGCCTTCGGCATGCGCCTCGGGCGGCGGACAAAGATCGTCTGGAATCAGATCGATCATCGATCCGTCACCGTCGCGCTCGAGCGGACGGTCGAGCGAGGTGGTGTGCTCGCCCAGTTGCAGTAGTTGCGCGACATCATCGGTCGACCGCGCAACGAGGCTCGCCACCGCAGCGATCTGCCCGCGCCGGCCTTCGCACTGCGCCTGTTCATCGACGCGCCGCTTGGCACGCAGTACCTGGTTCACTTCGCGCGCGACATGGACCGGTAGCCGCACCGTGCGGGTCTGATTCATGAGCGCCCGCTCGATGGCTTGCCGGATCCACCAGGTCGCGTAGGTCGAAAAACGGAATCCGCGTTCGGGCTCGAACTTGTCGAGCGCATGCATGAGTCCGAGGTTGCCTTCCTCGATCAGATCGAGCAAAGGCATGCCGCGATGCATGTACCGCTTGGCGATGCTGACCACGAGCCTCAGGTTGTGCTCGACCATGCGTTGGCGCGCCGGGAAATCGCCCTGGGCGGCCGCCGTCGCGCAACGGAACTCTTCGTCGGCCGTCAGCAGTCGGTGTGCGCCGATCGCATTGAGATAGCGTTGGGTGGCATCGAGGCCGGGCGATGCCGGGCCTTGTTCGGTCCCCGATTCGGGTTCGGGCGATTCGGCCTCCTCATCGACGATCGCGTCGAATTCAAGACCTTCCGGCCCCGCTTCGTCGCCATCGTCGGGAGGCTCATCCACGTCAGCGCCCGGGCAGGTACTTCGTCGGGTCCACCGGCTTTCCTTGCCGGCGCACCTCGAAATGCAGTTTGGAGCGATCGGTGTCGGAACTGCCCACCTCGGCGATCTTGCTGCCTCGTTTCACGGAATCGCCCTCCTTCACCAGGATCTTGCTGTTGTGCGCGTAGGCCGAGAGGAAATCGTTGTTGTGCTTGATGATCACCAAGTTGCCGTAGCCGCGCAAGCCATTGCCCGCATAGACGACCTTGCCATCACCGGCCGCCAAGACCGGATCGCCGACCTTGCCCGCCAGATCGACACCCTTGTTCTTGCCTTCGACGAACGGTTCGAGAATGACCCCACCGGTGGGCCAGCTCCAGTTCAACGCCGATTCGCTCGGATGCGCGGCGGCAGGCTCGACCTTCGCGGGTGTCGGGCTGGCCGCTTCGGGCTTGGCCGCCACCGGCGGCAGGGGCGTGGCGGTCAAGGGCTTGCTTTCGAGCGCGGGCGTCGCGATGACGGGCGTCGAGACCACCGGCCCCGTATTCGCCAAGGTGGCTGCGTTTTCGGGCGGTACGACGCGCAAGCTCTGGCCGACCTTGATCATGTTCACGTCGTCGAGTTGGTTCCAACTCGCGATCTCGCGGTAGTCCTGACCGAACTCGAGCGCGATGCTGTACAGCGTGTCGCCCTTCTTGACGACATAGTTGGGGCCGTTCGAGTCGCCGGCATTCGTCGTGGCGGCCACGGGCGCAGTCCGCGGGCTCTGGACCGGCGTGGCCGGCTGAGCCGGTTTGTTGGTGCCCGCCGAGCGCTCGATGATCGGCGCGGTGCGCAAAGTGCTGGAGCACGCCGTCATCAACGCACACCAAACCAGGATCGCGCCCACGCGCAGATTGAATCGCAAGCCTTGCACCGACATGCCTATCCTCATTGAGATCGTTGAAGACGAAGACGTCAAATCGTCCCCGGCAAAAGGGGCACAAAGTTTACGCCATCCATATAGCGGGTCTTCCATTCGCGCGCGCCGATGCGTTCGACGAAAGCGAGCCGCTGGCCTTGCCCTTGCTGGGCGACCGGTGCGACCAGACGCCCGCCCACCTTCAGTTGATCCAGCAAGGCTTGGGGAACCGCCATCCCGGCCGCGGCCAGAACGATCGCGTCGAACGGGGCCTGTGCAGGCAAGCCCAACATGCCGTCACCGAAATGCAAACGCACATTGGGCATACGCAAAGGCCGCAAGTTCTCTTTGGCGAGTTCATGCAAGGCTTTGACGCGCTCGATCGAGAACACCATGCCGGCCACGCGCCCGAGCACCGCGGCTTGGTAGCCGCAACCGGTTCCGATCTCAAGCACACGTTCAGGCACCTGCCCAGCACAAGCGAGTTCGATCATGCGCGCCACGATGAAAGGCTGCGAAATCGTCTGTCCATGCCCGATCGGCAAGGCCGTGTCTTCGTAAGCGCGACTTGCCAAGCCGGGTTCGACAAAGCCATGACGCGGGATCGCGGCCATCGCATCGAGCACCCGCGCATCGCGCACCCCGGCGCCGCGGATCCGCTCGACCATGCGCAGCCGCAAAGCGTCCGACACCATGCCCGGCCCCATTGATGACAACGCCGGGGCCGCCACCGAAGCCGGCTTGGCGCCGCCCGGCGTCCGCCCGGCGATCGTGTAGCGATGGCTGGCCGCCGACTGTTTGCTGCCGGTCGGCAATGGCGCCACCCACGACTTGTTTTTGCGCTCGGTCATCGGCGATTCGGTTGTCAGCCCAGCCACTGGGCGATGCGCGGAATGCTCTGGGGATTGGTCAAGTCCACATGCAAAGGCGTGACCGACACGCACCCATGTTCGAGCGCATGAAAATCGGTCCCCGGACCGCCTTCCTTCGCGGTCCCGGCCGGACCGATCCAATAAACCGTTTCGCCCTGCTCATCGAGGCGCTTGACCACAGGCTCGGACGGATGCCGCTTGCCCAACCGGGTCGCTTGCATTGCGCCCAAGCGATCGTAGGGCAGATCGGGAATGTTCACATTCAGCAAAAACGGCCCCGGCATCGGATCGGCAAGATGCCGCGCCACCAGGTCATGCGCGACCCGCGCCGCGGTGTCGAGACCCGACCAGTCGCGCGAAATCAAGGAAAACGCCATGGCCGGAAGACCGAACAAGAAGCCCTCGGTCGCCGCCGCAACCGTGCCGGAATATAAGGTGTCGTCGCCCATGTTGGCCCCGTTGTTGATCCCGGAGATGACCAGGTCGGGACGGCAATCGAGCAGACCCGTCGCCGCGATATGCACGCAGTCGGTCGGCGTTCCGTTAACGTAATGAAAGCCGTTGGCCGCCTGCTTGACGCGCAATGCCCGATGCAGCGTCAATGAGTTCGATGCCCCGCTGCGGTTGCGCTCCGGCGCCACCACGATGACCTCGCCCAAGGAACGCATCGCCTCGACCAAGGCGACGATTCCCGGCGCTTCATAGCCGTCGTCGTTGCTGACCAAAATCTTCATTCGATCTCCGACGCCTTGCGGTCAGTGTGCGTTGAGGTACAAAACCCTCTTGATCTGGAGCAAAAACGCGTTCTCGGAGCGGGCGCACAGTCGGCGCCGCAACTTGAACTTACTCGAGGGGGTAGCGATGGTTATGCTCAAAGAACTCTTCACCACTGACATCGGCCTGCTTAGCGTCGGCGTGATTGCCTTCATGCTGGTGATGATGGGTTACCTGGGTTATGTGTTCGTCAAGAAGTCGGGCGAGCAACCGAAACAGTGACCGTCGACAAGTAGACGACGAACACCAATAGAAAAGGGGCCTATGAACATAGGCCCCTTTTTGTTTTGGTCGGGACGGCGGGATTCGAACTCGCGACCCCTTGCACCCCATGCAAGTGCGCTACCAGGCTGCGCTACGCCCCGAAGCCGCGAAGTATAGCAGAGCCTTAGGGCCGAATTGACTCTTCGGCACCGTTCAATGTCGCAAGCACCGCCAACAACTCGCGCCGGATCGCCGCCGGATCATTCAATCGTTCGACCGGCTCGACGACCGCTGGTGCGCTTTCATCGATGGCGCGCGACTCCAGTCGGTTGCGCGCGCCGCTGATGGTGAAGCCCTGTTCGTACAGTAGTTCGCGGATTCGACGGATCAGCAGCACTTCATGGTGCTGGTAATAGCGCCGATTGCCGCGCCGCTTGACGGGCTTGAGCTGGGTGAATTCTTGTTCCCAATAACGCAGGACATGCGGCTTCACACCGCACAGTTCGCTGACTTCACCGATGGTGAAGTAGCGCTTCGCGGGAATCGGCGGAAGCGCGATCGGCTCGACCTTCGGAAGGCGATCCACGATGGATGGGAAAGAAGGTTAGGGATTGAGAATCAGCGTCCACCGACCAAAAGCTTGAGCTTCTGACTCGCATGGAAAGTCACGACGCGGCGCGCCGTGATCGGAATCTCTTCCCCGGTCTTGGGATTGCGCCCGGGGCGCTGAGGCTTGTCGCGCAATTGAAAATTGCCAAAGCCGGACAGCTTGACCGCATCGCCTTGTTCGAGCGTGAGCGCGATCTCGTCGAAGAAGGTTTCGACCATGTCTTTCGCTTCACGCTTGTTGAGGCCGACGCGCTCGAACAGCAGTTCGGCCAACTCCGCTTTGGTCAGCGTGCCGGGATCGACCTCATTCGCGGCGACCGCTTTCACGCCCAACGGCGCCACGGACGGCACCGATCCGATTTCGGCCAACTTGCCGAAAGGAATGACGTCGTGCATGTCGTTCATGCGTGTGCTCTCGGTTCAACAGGCGGAAGTTCGTTCGAACGCCACTGCGACGTCAACTGCGCAGTTTCGCGCCGAATCGAGCAGCGAGCGCAGCCAGGATGGTCTTCATGACCGCGTCGACGCGGTCATCCTGCAGTGTCGAATCAGTATCTTGCATCACTACCCGGAAGGCAAGGCTTTTCTCGTTATCTAACAAGCCCTTACCGCGATATTCGTCAAACAACATGATGTCTCGCACAAGCTTGGCGAGATCGCCTTGACGGCCTGTCTCGACGATGCAATCCAACACTTGTTGCGCGCTGATGCGTTGCTCGACGACCACCGCGATGTCGCGCCGGACGAGCGGGAAACGCGAGGGCTCATCGGGCGCGGGCAACTGCAGCACTTGCAAGGCCGCCGCTTCGAGTTCGAACAGCACCGGTGCCAACGGCAGGTCATAGCGCTGCTGCCATTTCGGATGCAACTCTCCGAGCCAGCCGATCGGGTTGCCATCGAGCTCGACGCGCGCGCTGCGCCCCGGATGGAAGGCGGGATGGGCGGCAGCGACCAAGCACACCGCGCCGGAGCCCGCGCACAGACGCTCGACATCCGCCTTGACGTCGTAGAAATCGACATTGCGCGTCTCGGCCGCCCATTGATCGGCAAGCGCATGTCCATAGGCCAGCCCGGCGACACGCATCGGCTGCGCCACGCCACGCACCGAAGCGAGCGTGTCGACGACCGTCGCATCACGACGGAATACCCGGCCGACCTCGAAGGTACGCACGCGATCGGCGCGCCGATTGAGGTTGTAGCGCAGCACACCGATCAGACTGCCGAGCAGGGACGAACGCATGACCGACATCTGGCTTGCGATCGGATTGAGCAAACGGATCGGGTCGGCGTTGTCGGCGAAATCGCGCTCCCAGGCTTCTTCGACGAAGCTGAAATTCACGGTCTCTTGATAATCGCACCCGGCCAACAGCGCACGCAACGCGTGCAAGGATCGGCGCCCTTCGACTTCGGGCAGCATGCGCTGGGTCGCGCGCGGCGGGCGCACCGGAATGCCTTCATAGCCATGGATGCGCGCGACTTCCTCGATCAGGTCTTCCTCGATCTCGATGTCGAAGCGATAACTCGGCGCGTCGACACTGATCCGATCCGCGTCGATACGATGAGCCATGCCCAGCCGTGTGAAGATGCCTGCGCAGGTCGGCGCATCGAGCGCGATGCCGAGGATCCGGCTAGCGCGATCGACCCGCATCGACACCGTCTTGGGCGCAGGCACATTCGGCGATTGATCGTCGATCGCGCCGGCCTGACCGCCGCAAATCTCGACGATGAGCCGACTGATGCGTTCCAGATGCGCCACCGTCGTCGCCGGATCGACCCCACGCTCGAAACGGTTGCCGGCATCGGTCGAGAAATTGAAGCGCCGCGCGCGGCCGCGAATGCTATCGGGCCACCAGAACGCCGCTTCGACATAGACGTTTTGAGTCTCGAGCGAGACCGCGGTCGCGTCCCCCCCCATGATGCCGGCCAAGGACTCCACTTCGCGGTCGTCGGCGATCACCCCGACAGTCTCGTCGAGGTCCACGGTATCGCCGTTGAGCAACTTGAGCCGCTCGCCCTTGCGGCCCCAACGAACATCGAGCCCGCCGTGGATCTTGTCGAGATCGAACACATGCGAAGGCCGGCCGAGTTCGAGCATCACGAAATTCGAGATGTCGACCAGGGCCGAGATGCTGCGCTGCCCGGCCCGTTCCAAGCGGGTGCGCATCCATTCGGGCGTCGGCGCCTTGGCGTTGACGCCGCGAATCACGCGCCCCGAGAATCGTCCGCACAGATCGGTCGCAGTCACCTTGACCGGCAGGCGCTCGATCAGGCTGGGCACCGGACCCGCAAAATCGGGAAGGGTCAGTTCGGCACCGGTCAACGCCGCGACTTCGCGCGCGACACCGAGCACGCTGAGCGCGTGCCCCTTGTCCGGCGTGAGTTTGATGACGAAGATCGTGTCGTCGAGATCGGCATAGGCGCGGAAATCCGCCCCAACGGGCGCATCGGGCGCGAGCGGCAGCAAACCGCTATGGTCTTCCGACATGCCGAGCTCGCGCGCCGAGCACAGCATGCCTTGCGATTCGACGCCGCGCAGCTTGCCGACACGGATCACGAAGGCCTTGCCGTCTTCGCCGGGTGGCAATTGCGCACCCACCATGGCGCACGGCACTTTCATCCCCGCCGCGACATTGGGCGCGCCGCAGACGATGTTCAGCAATTCGCCGATACCGACATCGACCTTGCAGACCTTGAGCTTGTCGGCATTCGGATGCTGCTCGACCGAGAGCACTTGCGCGACCACCACGCCCGAGAACGGCGGCGCCGCCTTGCGTTCTTCTTCGACTTCGAGCCCCGCCATCGTCATCAGATGCGACAGCTCTGCGGTCGTGAGAGCGGGATTCACGAAACTACGCAGCCACGATTCCGAGAATTGCATGGAGTGAAGACCTCAAAAGGAATTCCGATGAAGGCGCCGACCAAGGCGCCCGGGCCGGTCGATCAGCGAAACTGCTGCAGGAAGCGCAGATCGCCGTCGAAGAACAGACGCAGATCGCGGATGCCGTAACGCAGCATGGTCAAGCGCTCGATGCCGCTGCCGAACGCGAAGCCCACGTACTTTTCGGGATCGAGCCCGTAATTGCGCACCACCGTCGGGTGGACCTGCCCCGAGCCGCTGATTTCGAGCCAACGGCCTTTGAGCGGGCCTTCCTCGAACATCATGTCGATCTCGGCCGACGGTTCGGTGAACGGAAAATAGCTCGGGCGAAAACGCACCTTGATGTCGTCGCGCTCGAAAAAAGTATGCAGAAACTGGGTGTAGACGCTCTTCAGGTCGGCGAAACTCACATCGGTGTCGATCCACAGGCCTTCGAACTGATGGAACATCGGCGAATGGGTCGCGTCGCTGTCGACGCGGTAGGTGCGCCCCGGCACGATCACCTTGATGGCCGGCATCGGGTCGCAATCGCGATAGCGCTCGACATGTGCGCGCGCATAGCGCACCTGCATCGGCGAGGTATGGGTACGCAGGCATAGCGGACGGCCTTGCGCGTCGTTCATGTCGACGTAGAAGGTGTCTTGCATCGACCGTGCCGGATGGTTCTCGGGGTTGTTCAGCGCCGAGAAATTGAACCAGTCGCTTTCGATCTCCGGGCCGTCGCCGACATCGAAACCGGCCGAGCGGAAGATGTTCTCGATCCGGATCCAGGTCCGCACGACCGGGTGGACCCCGGCCACGCCGCGTCCGCGCCCCGGCAGGGTCACATCGATGGCCTCGGCCGACAGCTTTTCGGCGAGCGCCGCATCGGCAAGCGCCTGACGCCGGTCATTCAACGCCTGTTCGATGCGCGACTTGGCCGCATTGATGCTGGCGCCACGTTCGCGCTTCTGATCGACCGGCAAGGCGCCGAGCCCTTTCATGAGTTCCGTGATCCGCCCCGCCTTGCCCAGGTAGCGCGCCTTGCTGTCTTCGAGCGCCGCGGCGTCGGGCGCTGCGGCGAAATCGGCCACGGCCGTGTTCACGAGACTTTCGAGCTCATCCATCAGATCGACTCAATTCGATAGCGACAATGAAAAGGGGCACCAAGCCTGCGGCCCGTGCCCCTGGGTCGACTGCACCGATGTCGGTGCCGGCGAATTACGCGAGCGCGGCTTTCACCTGCCCCACCAGCGCCGCAAACGCGGGCTTGTCGGCGATCGCCATGTCCGACATCACCTTGCGGTCCATCTCGATGCCGGCCTTTTGCAGACCGTGGATGAACACGCTATAGGTCATGTCATGTTCGCGCACGGCCGCGTTGATCCGGGCGATCCAGAGCGAACGGAACACGCGCTTCTTGTTGCGGCGGTCGCGATAGGCATATTGCCCGGCGCGCATGACCGCCTGCTTGGCGATGCGAAATACATTACCGCGGCGGCCACGAAAACCCTTGGCTGCGTCGAGAACCTTTTTGTGACGGGCCTTGGCCGTCACACCACGTTTAACGCGAGGCATTGTTGTGCTCCTTCCTGACGATTAGGCGAACGGCATCATGGCGCGAATGGACTTCATGTTCGTCTCATGGACGACCTCGGTCCCGCGCAGATGACGCTTGTTCTTGGTGGTCTTCTTGGTCAGGATGTGGCGCTTGAACGCTTGGCCACGTTTGACGGTACCGCCGGGGCGGACCACAAAGCGCTTGGCGGCGCTTTTCTTCGTCTTCATCTTAGGCATTTGCCTGCTCCGTCGAATTTGCGGCGGCGGGTGGCTTCTGATCGAAGCACTTGCGGACCACGCCATCGCTTGTTGGGGCTGCCGGGTTGCCCCGGCGGCCCGAAACCGCTGATCAGATCTTCTTTTTGGGCGCGAGGATCATGATCATCTGACGCCCTTCCAGCTTGGGCATCTGCTCGACCTGCGCCAGATCGGCCAGATCGCCCTTCAATCGTTCCAGCATGCGCATCCCGATGTCCTGGTGGGCCATTTCACGGCCACGGAAACGCAGCGTGATCTTCGCCTTGTCGCCGTCTTCCAGAAAACGCGTGATGTTGCGCAGCTTGATGTTGTAATCGCCGTCGTCGGTCCCCGGCCGGAATTTCACTTCCTTGACCTGGATGACCTTCTGCTTGAGCTTGGCCTCATGCGCCTTCTTCTGTTCCTGGTACTTGAACTTGCCATAGTCCATGAGCCGGCACACCGGCGGAACAGCGGTCGGAGCGATTTCGACCAGATCAACATCGAGTTCATCGCCTTTCGCGAGCGCATCGGTCAATTTCACAATGCCGATCTGCTCGCCCTCAGGTCCGATCAGACGGATCTCAGGAGCGGTGATTTCCCGGTTGATGCGATGCGCGTTCTTTTGAACCGGAAGCTCGCGCGAAAAACGGCCAAGCGTAGCGATAAGTCGATCCTTTCAAACAACGAAGCCGCGCGGCCGCTGGTCAGGCCTTCGCGTCGAAATCACTGCGAAGGCGCTCGGCAAAGTCGTTCAGGGCGATTACCCCGAGATCCTTGCCGCCACGGGCACGCACGGCTACAGAACCTGAATCCTTTTCCTTCTCGCCAACGACGAGCAGGTACGGAATCTTCTGCAATGAGCGGTCGCGGATTTTATAGGTAATTTTCTCGCTCCGCAAATCGGCCTCAACCCTAAATCCTTGTTTTTGCAGTGATTGTGCAACGCTGCGCGTGTAATCGGCCTGACCTTCGGAAATGTTCATCACACAAACCTGCACCGGCGCCAGCCAAACCGGCATCGCGCCGGCATGGTGTTCGATCAGCATGCCGATGAAACGCTCGAGCGAACCAACGATCGCCCGGTGCAGCATGACCGGGTGTTTGCGCGAATTGTCCTCGGCCACATATTCGGCGCCCAGGCGGATCGGCATGTTGAAATCGACCTGCATCGTGCCGCATTGCCACTGCCGGCCGATCGCATCCTTGAGCGTGTATTCGATCTTCGGGCCATAAAAGGCGCCATCTCCCGGCGAGACCGTGAATTCGCAGCCCGAACGGCGCAGCGATTCCATCAGCGCGAACTCGGCCTTGTCCCACAGCTCGTCGGAACCGACGCGTTTTTCGGGCCGGGTCGCCACCTTGTAAAGAATGTCGGTGAAACCGAAGTCGGCATACACCTTCTGCAGCAAGGCGGTGTAGGCCACGCATTCGTCGAGGATCTGATCTTCGGTACAGAAGATGTGGCCGTCATCCTGCGTGAAGCCGCGCACCCGCATGATCCCGTGCAGCGAACCCGACGGCTCGTTGCGATGGCATTGACCGAACTCACCGTAGCGCAGCGGCAGATCGCGGTAGGAGCGCAGATCGGAATTGAAGATCTGGACATGGCCCGGACAATTCATCGGCTTGAGCGCGTAGCTGCGGCTTTCGCTCTCGGTCGTGAACATGTTGTCTTTGTAGTTCTCCCAATGGCCCGATTTTTCCCAGAGCGAACGGTCGAGGATCTGCGGCCCCTTCACTTCCTGGTAGCCATTGTCCTGGTAGACCCGGCGCATGTACTGCTCGACCTGCTGCCAGATCACCCAGCCCTTCGGATGCCAGAACACGAGCCCAGGCGCCTCTTCCTGCATGTGGAACAGGTCGAGCGCTTTGCCCAGGCGGCGGTGGTCGCGCTTCTCGGCCTCTTCGAGCATGTGCAGATAGGCTTCCTGCTCTTCCTTCTTGGCCCAGGCGGTGCCGTAGATGCGCTGGAGCATCTCGTTCTTGCTGTCGCCGCGCCAATAAGCGCCGGCCACCTTCATGAGCTTGAACACCTTGAGTTTGCCGGTGCTGGGCACATGGGGGCCGCGACACAAATCGGTGAACGCGCCCTCGGTATAGAGCGACACTTCCTGATCGGCCGGGATCGCTTCGATGAGTTCGGCCTTGTAAGCCTCGCCGAGGCTCTTGAAATACGCGATCGCCTCGTCGCGCGGCAGCACCTTGCGCGTGACCGGTTCATCGCGCTTGGCCAACTCGGCCATCTTGGCCTCGATCGCGGCCAGATCCTCGGGCGTGAACGGACGCTTGTACGAGAAATCGTAATAGAAGCCGTTGTCGATCACCGGCCCGATCGTGACTTGCGCTTCGGGGAACAAGGACTTCACCGCATACGCGAGCAAATGCGCCGTCGAATGGCGAATCACTTCAAGACCGTCGGGATCCTTGTCGGTCACGATCGCCAGATCGACATCGGCGTCGATCTCGAAACTGGTATCCACCAGTCGCGCCTCGGCCGCGCCCGCGGCGCGCACCTTGCCGGCAATCGCGGCCTTGGCCAATCCCGCGCCGATCGATTGCGCAACCTGCGCCACCGTCACCGGCCCCGGAAACTCGCGCTTGGAACCATCGGGAAGAGTAATCGCCACCATGTTGTGCGTCCTTTCGTTCTTCGCGACCGGCCGCACCGCCCCTGGGGCAAACAAAAAAGCGCGGGCCTGGCCGCGCTTTCGTTTCGTATTGCTGTGAGAAACCGCCGACCTAGCGTCGTGTATTCGTGCCGAGGAGAGTTCGCGGTGTCATAACCGTGTTGCCTTTCTCGCTCTTACACAAAATGGGGCTATCGGGTTTCCGGAGGAATCCTGGTGGGCGCTACTGGATTCGAACCAGTGACCCCTACCATGTCAAGGTAGTACTCTAACCAACTGAGCTAAGCGCCCGGAAAGCGTTGAATTATAGCAGGTTTATCGCCGCTGGGCTTGGGTCACGCCGCGCACCTCGCGGATCTGACGCAATGCTCCATTCAACGCCGCCGAGTCGCGCACTTCAGCCGTGAATTGCATGTGCGCTTCACCGCGCCGGCTTTGGGTCTTCACGCCGATGACATTGATTTTCTCGCGCGCGAACACGTCCGAGACATCGCGCAACAAGCCTTGCCGGTCGCTCGCAAGCACCACGACATCGACCGGGAACACCGTATCGGGCGTCGCGGCACCCCATTGCGTTTCGATCACGCGCTCGGGGTGCTGCTGCGCCAGTCGTACAAAGCCCGGGCAATCGGCGCGATGGATCGACACCCCCTTGCCGCGGGTCACGAATCCGCAGATCGCGTCGGGCGGCGCTGGCTTGCAGCAGCGCGCCAACTGGGTCATGAGCTTGTCCATGCCGACCACCAGCACGCCCGATTTGGCCACATCGGCCTTGCTTTTGCTGATGCGCGCCGGATGCAGCGCCTGGTCTTCCGACGCGACCTCGGGCGGTCCGAACAAGGCATCGATCTGGCGAATGTTGAAATCGTCGCGCGCGGCGGCGGCGAACAAGTCTTCGGCACGCGAGTAATCGAGGCGCGACGCGATGTCGTCCATGTTCACGGTCGTCTTGCCAATGCGCTGCAATTCGCGCTCGACCCGTGCCCGCCCCTGGGCGATCGCCTCCTCCGCCTCGATGCCGTTGAAATACGCGCGCACCTTGGACTTGGCACGCGGGCTGGCCAAATAACTCAGCTGTGGATTGAGCCAATCGCGCGACGGCCCGGCATTCGGGGCCTTGCTCGCCACGATCTCGACCGTCTGTCCGGTCTTGAGCTGGGTGTTCAAGGGCACCATCGCGCCGTTGACCTTGGCGCCTCGGCAGCGATGCCCCAGGTCCGAATGCAGGTGGTAGGCGAAATCGATGGGCGTGGCGCCGACCGGCAGATCGACCACCCGCGCCTGCGGCGTCAAGACATAAATGCGGTCGTCGACCGCCGCCGACTTGAGTTTCTCGGTCCATTCGGCGGCATCGAATTCCTCGTCGAGCTTGGATTCGCTGGCAGCCTGCGCCACCTCGTTCTTCCAGGCGAACAACTGCCGGATCCAGGCGATCTTCTCATCATAGGGATTGTTGGCCGCGAGACTCTTGTTGCCGGCTTCCTTATAGCGCCAATGCGCGGCGACCCCGTACTCGGCGAATTGATGCATTTCGCGTGTGCGGATCTGGATCTCGAACGGCCGCCCATCGTCGGCGACCACCACGGTGTGCAAGGATTGGTAGCCGTTGGCCTTCGGCCGCGAAACGTAATCGTCGAACTCTTTCGGAATCGGTTGCCACAGATGGTGGACGATGCCGAGCACCGTATAGCAGTCCTTGAGGTCGTCGACGATGATGCGAAAGGCGCGCACGTCGTATAGGCCGCTGAAGTCGACGCCCTTGCCCTGCATTTTGTTGCGGATGCTGTAGATGTGTTTCGGCCGCCCGCTCACCTCGCCTTGGATGCCGGCGGCCGCCAATTCGTCGCGCAGGCGCTCGGTCGCGCTGAGGATGAAGCTCTCGCGTTCGGCGCGCTTTTCTTCGAGCATCCGGGCGATGCGCTTGTAGGTATCGGGCTCGATGAATCGAAACGCCAGGTCTTCCAGCTCCCATTTGAGCTGCCAGATCCCGAGCCGGTTGGCGAGCGGCGCGTACAGCTCCAGGGTCTCCTGCGCATACCGCAGACGCAGATCGACATCGGCGACTTCCTTGACCTCGGCATACCAACGCAAGGTGCGCAAGCGCGACGCCAGCCGCACCAGCACCACGCGCAAATCGCCCACCATGGCGAGCAGCATCTTGCGCAGCGCTTCGGCCTGGGCCTGCATGGCCTTCTCGGGATTACGCTCGTTGCGCTGGGCTTCGGCCGCGCGATCATCGCTGCGCGCGCGCGCGAGTTCGGTCACGCGCATGAGCTGCACGATGCCCGACACCATCTCGGCGATCTCTTCGCCGAAATGCTCGGCCAGCATGTCGCGGGTCACCGGATGGTCGGAGCGATCGGCGTCGGTGGTGCCGTACAGCAAGGCCGCGATCTGGGTCGCGCTGTCGGAGCGCAAGCCCGACAAAATGGTCGAGATCGCGATCGCATGCTCGAGCGTCGGCTCGCCGGTCGGAGCGACATGCGTGCCGTAGGCCGCTCGCGCGAACGCGAGCGCGTCTTCATAACGTCGGGAAAAGTCAGAGGCGCCGGACTGATCCGGCGCCTCGCTGGTGGCGACCGCTGTTACCATGGCCCGAAGTCTAGCGAATTGCGTGCATCCCCGTGAGTCGGAATACCGGCATGCGCGGCTTCCATCTTTGGGCATTGCGCATGGGTTGGTTCAAGCAACTGTTTGGCAAACGCGACGCCGCGCCCCTTGATCCCGCATTGTGGTCAAGGTTAATGCAAGGCCTGCCTTTCCTCGCGCACCTCGACGCGTCCGAACAAACCGCCTTGCGCGCGCTGGCCGGGGCGTTCCTCGCGCGCAAAACGATCAGCGCTGCCGGCGGCCTCGAACTCGACGAGGACATCGTCGCGGCGATCGCCGTGCAAGCCTGCCTGCCGGTCCTGCATCTGGGCCTGGACATGTTCGACGATTTTTCCGAGGTCATCGTCTACCCGGGCGAATTCCATGTCGAACGCGAGTTCATCGATGCCGACGGCGTCGTCCATGACGTGTCGGGCGCCTTGTCGGGCGAAGCCATGCCGGGCGGACCGGTGGTCGTCAGTTGGGAGGATGTCGGTCTGGGCGCCGACGATGCCCGCGCGGCGCAAGATCGGCCGGCCTACAACGTCGTGATCCACGAGTTCGCCCATAAGCTCGACCTGGCCGCCGGCGACGCCGACGGCTTGCCGCGCCTGCATCCGCGCCTGCACGCGCAGATCGATCCGGACGAATGGTGCGCGATTCTCGACGACGCCCATGCCGATTTCTGCGCGATGGTCGATCGCCTCGAAGCGCGCTTTCCGCGCCATCTCGATCCGGAAAGCGAAGCCGGCCGGCGCATCTACGACAGCTTGCCGCTCGACGCCTATGGCGCCGACGACCCGGCCGAATTCTTCGCCGTGGCGAGCGAAGCCTATTTCGTTGCACCGCAGCGGCTGCGGTCAGCCTTCGCCGCCCTGCATGCCTTGCTCGATCGCTATTACCGTCCGCCGCTCAGGGCAGCGCAGCCGTCACCACGATCTCGATCAGACAGCCAGGATTGAAGAGCGCGGCTTCGACCGTCGCCCGCGGCGGCGCATGCCCATAGGGCACCCAGGCGTCCCAGACCGCGTTCATCGCCGGGAATTCGCGGATGTCCTTCATATAGATCATGGTCATCAGGATGCGGGTCTTGTCGGTACCGGCTTCGGCCAGTAGGCGATCGATGGCCGCCAGCACGTCGCGGGTCTGCGCGGAGATGTCCGCGGTCAGATCCTCGGCCACCTGGCCAGCCAGATAGACGGTGCCGTGATGCACGGCCATCTCGGACAGCCGCTCGCCGACATGAAATCGCTTGAACACCATGTTCATTCTCCTGAATGCGTTGCTTCGTCGCCGGCGAGAAAGCGCTCGACGACCGCGATCTGGTCGGGCTGCATGAGGGTCGGCGCATGGCCGACTCCGGGAAACTCGACCAGGCGCGCCTTCGGTCCGCGTTCGCCCATCGCCGCATGGGTGGCTTGCGACAACAAGTCCGATTCCCCCCCGCGCAACACCAGGGTCGGACAGCGGATCGCATCGTAGACCTCCCAGAGCGTGATGTCGGCGCCGGACGGATTGGCCTGCGCCAGCGCGCGGAATCCGGCGCCGATGCGCGGATCGTAATGAAAGCGCCACCGTGCTTGCGCGTCCGGCCCATCGGCGCGCAATACGCTGGCGGCGAGCTTGCGCCATTGATCGTCGGTGTGCGGCCCGAACGAGGCCGAGATGAGGCGCACGTATTGCACGCCGTCTTCGAAGCTTGCGAAACTGATGTCGGCCCCGATGTACTCGCCGATGCGCCCGAGGGCCAAACCGTCGAGCACCGGGCCGACATCATTGAGCACCAGGCGCTCGATCGGTGATTCGGGCAAGGCCGCCAACGCCATGCCGATCAGGCCGCCCATGCTGGTGCCGATCCAGCGCACCTTGGCCTTTCCAAGCTTGCCGAGCATGGCGGCGCAATCGAACACATATTGCGGCACGCTGTAGCCTTCGATGGGGTCGGCCGCGGCCGGCAGCCAATCGCTGCGGCCGCGCCCGACGATGTCGGGGCAGACCACGCGATAACGGCGGCACAGGGTCTGGGCCAGGGTATCGAAATCGCGGCCCGATCGCGACAGGCCGTGCACGCAGATCAGCACTTCTGGATTGTCCTGATCCCCCCACTCGGTCCAGGCCATGCGATAGTCGCCGAAGCGCGTCTTGCATTCGACGGCATCGAAACGCGGCAGCACCGGGTTGGTGGTCATGCGGGCCTCCTCGCTGTGATCGCTAGAATCATACGCGCGCACCCACGCCGGACCGTCGACGCATCGCGCATTCCGGGCCCGGCCGTCACGGCCGCCCTTTCCTCCACCCTCAATCCAACGGAGCTTTCGCATGTCATTTCTGCAAGGCAAGACCGCGCTCGTCACCGGCTCGACCTCGGGCATCGGTCTTGGTATCGCCCAGGCGCTCGCGGCCGAAGGCGCGAACGTCTGCTTCAACGGCTTCGGCGATGCGGCGGCGATCGATCAGGTGCAACGCGACGTGGCGGCCCGCTTCGGCGTACGCACGACCTATCACGGTGCCGACATGAGCAAACCGGCCGAAATCCGCGCGATGGTCGCGCATGCGCAGGCGACCCTCGGCAGCGTCGATGTGCTGGTGAACAATGCCGGGATCCAGCATGTGAGCGCGGTCGAGGATTTTCCCGACGAAAAGTGGGACGCGATCATCGCGATCAACATGAGTTCGAACTTTCACGCGATCAAGGCCGCGCTGCCGGGCATGAAGGCGCGCGGCTGGGGCCGCATCATCAACATCGCCTCGGCGCACGGTCTGGTCGCGAGCGCCCAGAAATCGGCGTATGTCACGGCCAAGCACGGCGTCGTGGGCTTGACCAAGGTGGTGGCGCTCGAAACGGCGCAGACGCCGATCACCTGCAACGCGATCTGCCCAGGCTGGGTGTTGACCCCGTTGGTGCAAAAGCAAATCGATGACCGCGCGGCACGCGAGGGCAAATCGATCGACGCGGCCAAGAAGGACTTGCTGGGCGAAAAGCAGCCCTCGCTCGAGTTCGTCACACCCGAACAACTGGGGGCGCTCGCGGTCTTCCTGTGTTCGGAGGGCGCGGCGCAAATCCGCGGCGCGGCCTATAACGTCGATGGCGGCTGGGTCGCGCAATGAGTTTCCGGCCTCAGCGCGCCGCATAAGGCTCCAGCAAACGCTCGTCGGCCTCGACGCGCAGCGCCTTGCCCAAGGCGGGGAAAGCGCGCTGCGCGCACGCTTGGCGCTCGCAGACCTTGCACCCGGCCCCGATCGGCGTCGCGGCGCGGGCGTCGTTCAAGGCCAGGCCTTGGGCATATACCAGGCGCGCCGCATGGCGGAGATCGCATCCAAGACCGATGGCGAAATGCCGCGGCGGCGCGCCATGCCGTTCGCCCGGATGCACGACGCTGCGCGCGATCCACAAATAGGTCCGTCCGTCGGGCATGCGGGCAAGCTGGGTCAAGGTCTTGCCCGGCTGGGCAAAGGTTTCGTAGACATTCCATAACGGACAGGTGCCCCCGGTCCGCGAGAAATGGAAATCGGTGGCCGATTGCCGCTTCGAGATGTTCCCGGCCCGATCGACGCGCACGAAGAAGAACGGCACCCCGCGCGCCTGTTTGCGCTGCATGGTCGACAAACGATGGCAGATGGTTTCGAAACTCAGTCCGAATCGCCGCGCGAGCAGATCGATGTCGTAGGCGTGCGCTTCGGCCGCCTGCAAAAAGCGGCCATAGGGCAACACCAGCGCGCCGGCGAAATAGCTGGCCAGACCGATGCGCGCCAGGGCGCGTGCCTCGTCGGTCTGCAGATCGGCCGTGGCGGCCAGCGTATCGATCGCATCACGCGCTTCGAGGTAGGCAAGTTGGGTCGCCAGTTCGAACGCGCGCCGCCCCGCTTCCAGACCGTCGGCCAGACGCAGGCTGCGCGCTTGTGGATCGAAGCGCCGGAGCACCCCCTCGTCTTCGACCGGCAAGACCCGCACCCCGTGCGCGTGCCACAAATGCGCCTCCAATCGCTGCACCAACTCGGTCGAGCGCAGCGCCCCTGACGCAGACGCCGCCCCCGCGGCAGGATCACCGCGCAGCAACTTCTCGTACACCGCCTCGGCCTGGCGATCGAGCACCTCGAAATAATGGCGATGCGCATAGAAAAAATCGCGCACCGCTTCGTGCGGTTGTTGGCTCAGCAAGGCGGGCAAGACGCCGCGGTCGTCCTGCCCGGCCGCCATCATGGCCAGACGTTCCTGGGCGGCGCGCAATTGCTGGTGCAACCCGATGACCCGTCGCGCCAAGGCCGGCATCTGCTGCGCGAGCGCGCGCACTTCGGCGCCCGGCACCTCACCGGTGCCGCCGGTAGCCACCACCTCCTGCAATTGCGCCAACAAACGCGCCTCCTCGTCTTCGGAGAAGAACTGCAAGTCGGCGCCAAACGCGGATTGCAGCCGCAACAACACCGCCACCGACAACGGACGCTGATTGTTCTCGAGCTGGTTCAGATAACTGGGCGATAGCCCGAGCCGCTCGGCGAATGCCGCCTGAGTCATCGCGCGCTGGTCGCGGAATGCCCGCAACCGCACGCCCATGTATGTCTTACGCATTGCCGCCTCGCCTTCGCAATCTTTGCAAATACACCGCCATTGCTTCGCAATACGACGCCATTTCAGTGCTTGTCGGCTGATGCACGCATCGCGAAGATTGCGAACAATCCTAACTCATCCGAACGCCATGTCACCCCTCCTCTTCACGCCTTCGCCGCTGCTCGCCGATGCCGCTCCGATACCGTCGGCAATCGATCGGTCCCACCCCGAGGTCGCGCCCGCAGCGCACCTTTGGCCTTGCGCCCAATCGCGCTTTTGCGGCGCGCCGCGATCCCCGAGCGAGCCCTGCAATGTCTGTCATGAATGAACCGTCGCTGGTCTCCCCGTCGCCGCGCACGCTCGCCGAGGCGATCGCGCGCGATTTGCGCCGACGCATCCTGGCGCGCGAGCTGCCCGAAGACGCCGCCATCGATGCCGCCCAATGGGCCCGCTTTTATGGCGTGGCGCGCACCCCGGTCCTGGAAGCGCTGGAGCGTTTACGCGCCGAGGGGTTGCTGTACACGAGGCCCGATGGGCGGACCGGCATCGCGGCGATGCCTCCCGAGGCATGGGCCGCGACGGCCGCGTTGCGTGAATTGATGCGCGTCCGTGCGCCTTTGGCAACCGCCGACCGCGCCGCGATGCAAGCCTTGCATCAAGACCTGCTCGCGCTGATGCAACGGCGGCTCGGCTGGCGAGCGGAGATGCCGCGATCGGCGCGCGAAACGCCCGCGGACCTGGAGCGCGGCTGACCCGCCAAGAGGCGCTGGCGCCGTCTTCGATGCCGCAAGGCCCAGCGCCGCAGATCTCCGTCCGGTCCGGCACAGCACTGCATCGGCGGCGCCGCGCGAAGTCAGCGATAGGGCTGCGGCGCACCGTCGCGCTCGACCGGCATGACAAACGATTGCATCGCCTGCCCGTCCCAACGGTGCAATAGCCAGCCGGGCGGTTCGAACACGAAGGCTTCGGGCGCTTGCGCATCGAACGCGACCGGGATCTGATGCGCCACCGAAGGCGCGGTCATGGCGATACGCCCGCCGAAGCTGGTCGTGACCGCGCGATGCACATGTCCGCAGATCACGCGCTGCACCTGAGCATGGCGCGCGATGATCCGCTCGCATTCGAGCGCCCCGTCGCGCATCCCAAGGCGATCCATGAAGCCGATGCCGGTGGCGAACGGCGGATGATGGAAAGCGACCACGGTCGGGCGCGTCGGCGCGCTCGCGAGCGTGGCATCGAGCCAGGCCAGCCGGCGCGCGCACATCCGCCCCCAGGGCCGGCCGGGCTCGATGGTGTCGCAGACCACCAGCCGGCCGGTGCCGACATCGACCGCGTACTGATGATGGTCATCGCCTTCGGTCACGCCCGCGGCGCCGAACACCGCACGCAAGGCCGCCCGATCGTCATGGTTGCCGACTTGCAGATGAACCGGGAGCACCGCCGTCAATGGCGCCAAAGCGGCGCGCAATTGCCGGTAGTCGTCGAGGCTGCCGGCATCGACCAGATCGCCGGTCAGCACGACCGCATCGGGGCGCGGGGCGAACGCCAACACGCTCGCGATCGCCCGTTTGAGAAAGCCGCCCGTATAGACCGTGCCCTGCAACGGCTTCTGGCACAGATGCAAATCGCTGAGTTGGGCCAGCAGCATGGTGCGTCGTCAGAACGGCTTCAATGGCGTTGCTGGCGCACCGGGTTCTGCGCCACGGTCTGGAACACCACGTCGCCCTTGGCCGATTCGCCGGCCGGCGAAGGCGCGCGCGGCGGCTGATGTTGGGCCCCGGCGGCGGTGCCGTTCGCCAAGGGCCGCAAACGGTAATCGGGGCTTGCAGCCGGCGGCGGTTCAGTTCCCCAGGTCGGATCGGGAATCTCGCCGAACACCTGCTTCAGGCGCGCCCCCCAGGTGTTATGGATCATCTCGAAATACTGGTTTCGGTAGTCGATCTGGGCAAAGCGCGTCACGCGCAAGGCGTCGTGCTCATAAACCAGCAGATCGAGCGGCAAGCCGACCGAGATGTTGGAGCGCAAGGTCGAATCCATCGAGATCAGCGCGCATTTGGCCGCTTCATCGAGCGGCATCGATGGCGCAAGCACCCGGTCGATGATGGGCTTGCCGTACTTGGCTTCGCCGATCTGGAAATAGGGATTCTCCGGCGTGGCTTCGATGAAATTCCCGGCCGCGTAGACCTGGAACAGACGCGGCGCCTCCCCCTTGATCTGCCCGCCGAAGATGAACGAACAATTGAAATCGACACCGAATTTCTTCAAATGCTCGGCATCGCGATCGTAGACGGCGCGCACCGCGTCGCCGACGACCGTCACCGCATCGAAAAGATTCTTGGCCTTCCAGACCGTCGCACCGTCGCAGGCCGTACGCTCCGAGAGCCATTGGCGCACCGCTTGGCTGATCGCGAGATTGCCCGAGGTCATGAGCACCAGGACGCGGTCGTCGGCGCGCTCGAAGACCGTCATCTTGCGGAAGGTCGAGATGTGATCGACGCCGGCGTTGGTACGCGAATCGGAAAGGAACACGATGCCGGCATCGAGCCGCATCGCCACGCAATAGGTCATTGGAGTCACCTCGGAACGAGGGACGATTCTAGCAAGCGCGACCCGGTTATTCGGAATCGTGAATTGCGCCGCAAACTGCGCGTAAATCCGCCTTTGGTTTCCCGCTCTTGAAGACGATACTGCAGATGGTTTCCTCCCTGATGCGATCCTCGCGAGTGGTTTCTCCCCGGATCGTTTGGGCGCCTCGATCGCGGAACAGCGCTGATCCGGCGCCCTTTCTTTTGCTCCATCCGAAGGCCGATGCTGCGGCAACGCAGCAGCCGTCTTGCGCTATCTTCGCGCCCGGCGGCGCCCACAAGGCGCCGTCCTTCACATGGAGAAAGCCGCATGCCGAATCTGTCTTATGTTTCCCCGACACCCGACAGCCCCTGGGGAACCTATCTTTCGCAAGTCGACCGCGTCGTCCCCTACCTCGGACGCCTGGCGCGCTGGGCCGAAACCCTGCGCCGCCCCAAGCGCTGCCTGATCGTCGATGTCCCCATCGAGATGGACGATGGCAGCATCTGTCATTTCGAGGGCTATCGCGTCCAGCACAGCCTCACGCGCGGCCCCGGCAAGGGCGGCGTGCGCTATCACCCCGATGTGACGCTCGAAGAAGTCATGGCGCTGTCGGCCTGGATGACGGTGAAGAACGCGGCGGTCAATCTGCCTTACGGCGGCGCCAAGGGCGGCATCCGGGTCGATCCATCGAAGCTGTCGCGCAAGGAACTGGAAAAAGTCACCCGTCGCTACACCAGCGAAATCGGCCTCATCATCGGCCCGAACACCGACATCCCCGCGCCCGACGTGAATACCAACGCCCAGATCATGGCGTGGATGATGGATACCTATTCGATGAACGTTGGCGCCACCGCCACCGGCGTGGTCACGGGCAAGCCGATTCCGCTCGGCGGCTCGGCCGGCCGGGTCCAGGCCACCGGCCGCGGTGTCTATGTGATCGGCCGCGAGGTTGCGCGGCGACTCAACATGGACATCGATGGCGCGCGCATCGCGGTGCAAGGCTTCGGCAATGTGGGCTCGGTCGCGGCCAAGTTGTTCGTCGCCAACGGCGCCAAGCTGGTCGCGGTCCAGGACCACACCGGCACTTTGTTCAACGACCACGGACTCGACATCGCCGACCTGCTCGAACATGTGCGCATCACCGGCGGCGTCGCGGGCTTCAAAGGCGCCGATCCGATCGAGAACGAAGACTTCTGGAACGTCAAGACCGACTTCCTGATTCCGGCCGCCCTCGAAGGCCAGATCACCAAGGAACGGGCGCAGCGTTTGCAGACCAGGATCGTGCTCGAAGGCGCGAACGGCCCGACCACCCCCGACGCCGATCTGCTGCTCGGCGACCGCGGCATTCTGGTGGTGCCCGACGTGATCGCCAACGCGGGTGGCGTGACGGTGTCGTATTTCGAATGGGTGCAGGACTTCAATTCCTTCTTCTGGACCGAAGACGAAATCAATGTCCGCCTCGAACGCATCATGTCGGGCGCGTTCAAGAACATCTGGGACACCCACGAACAGCATGGCATCGCCCTGCGCACCGCGGCCTTCGTGGTCGCCTGCACCCGGGTGCTCGAAGCGCGCGAGGAACGCGGGTTGTATCCCTGAACGCAAGGGCCGCCGGCGCCGCGCGTCAGCGCGACAACGTCACGCGCACATTGACCTTGAGCCGTTCGTCGCCGCCGCCGGTGCGCACCCCGCGCACCGGCGCGGCGGTTTCGTAATCGCGCCCGACCGCGAGGCGGATATAGCGCTCGGAGGCCCAGCAAGCATGGGTCACATCGACGGTGAACCAGGCGCTTTCCTGCGCGTCCCAGACGTCGACCCAGGCATGGCTGGCCAGATCGGATTTCGCGCCCGGATAAAAATAGCCCGAGACATACCGGCACGGCACGCCAAGCGCGTGACAAGCCGCGATGTACACATGCGCCTGATCCTGGCACACGCCTTTGCCGAGTGCGACCGCGTCGGCCGCGGTGGTCGAGACCTGGGTCGCCTTGGGCGTATACCGGATCGCCTCGCCCACGCCGCGTGCCAGCGCGAGCCATTGATCGAGCCCGGCCTCGGGCCGAACATGGGCGTGCCCGAGCGCGGCGATCGCCGCGTTGGCTTCCGTGTACCAGGTCGGCACGATGAAGGCCATCGGCACGACCGTATGACCGCTCGGCTCGCGCAACCGCCCTTGTGCCAAGGGCTTGGTCTCGACGATGCCGCCCGCCACGACGCGGATCTGGCTGGCCTGTTTGGACAGCGTGAAGGTATGCATCTGATTGCCGAAACCATCGACGCTATGGTCGAGCGGCGCCGGCGCCTGGATCTGCCAATCGAGGGTGATCTGATCGGGTTCGATGCGCGGCGTCAGCCGCAGTTGCTGGATGGTGTGGAAGAACGGTGCGGAATACGCATACAGCGTCTCATGCTGAACGGCCAAACGCATCGTGATCGCGCCTTCAATCGAGCGGGGTGACCGTCACGGCCACCTGCAAGGCATGGGCGCCGCCGCCATGAATGACGCCGCGCAACGGCGGCACATCGAGATAATCGCGCCCCCAGCCGATGGTCAGATGCTCGCGATCGACGGCGATGCCGTTGGTCGGGTCGAGATCGACCCAGCCGGCCTTCGGGCACCAGACCGAGACCCAGGCATGTGATGCGTCGGCGCCCACCAGGCGCTCGCGCCCGGGAGCCGGATGGGTGAGCAGATAGCCGCTGACATAGCGCGCGGCCAGGCCGAGCGAACGCAGGCAACCGATCATCACATGCGAAAAATCCTGGCAGACCCCGCGCCGCAATTGCAGCGCTTCGAGCGCATGGGTGCCGACTTCGGTGCTGTTCGGATCGAAGGTGAACTCGCGATGCATGCGCCGCGCCAGCGCCAGCGCCGCATCGATGAGACCGCGCCCCGGCGTGAAATCGCTGGCCGCATAGGCGCGCAAGGCATCGTCGATCGGTACGTAATGCGAGGCATAGGCGAACTCGCTGGCCGGCTGCCAAGGACGGCCGGCGCAATAGCGCAAGGTCTCGACCACGTCGTCCCACGGAACGCTCACATCGAGGGCGGCATTGATGTCGCGCGGCTGCAGCACCACCTCGCTTTGCATGTGCACCGCCAGCGCCTCATGCGGCTGGAAATAGGCGAATTGGTCGCGCACATTGCCGAACGCGTCGATGCGCTCGGAATGCTGATTCGGCTCGGGATCGATCTGCAGCGCATGCGACACGACCGCTTGCATGGCCAGCGCGCGTGGATGCAGACAAGCCTGGTGATAGGCGACATCGACCCGCGAGGAATAGGTGTAATGCGTCTCGTGGACGACCTGCAAACGGGCCGGCGTGTTCATGCAGTGACCGCCCGGAACCAGTCGTCGGTCTGGGCGAAATAGCGCAGCCCGATCTCATCCGACACCCGCGCCGCCGCGTCGATCAATTCACCGACCAGCGCTTCGAGCGCCGGGTAGCGGCCGTCTTCATTGCGCGCGCACAAGGCGCCCAACACCCAGATCTCAGGATCGGGCAGCAATTCGACCAAGCTATGGTTGCCTTCGTCGGCGGCACGCTCGGGCAGACGCGCGAGCGCCGTGCGCAGATGCTGGACACAACAGGCGAGCGCGCGCGGATTCTCGGCATCCATGACCAGCAGATCGATGAGCGCGACCATCTCGGTGCGGCGCTGGTAATGCGCGCGGTAGGTGATGGCGCTGTCGAACAGATGCAGCAGCAGATTGAAGCCGGCCGGAAAGCGCGTCGCGCCCGATTGCAGCAAGGTCTGCATCAGGCCCGCCATGGTCGCAAGACGCTCGACCATGCGGCCGACCGTCAGCATGCGCCAGCCGTCATCGCGGGTCATGCGGTCGGTCTGTTTGCCGGTGATCGCCGACAACAGCGTCAGCACGCGTTCGAGCGCCGGCAGCACATCGGCGCCCGACGGCAGACTGCCTTGCGCATCCGCCGGGACCAGCGCGGCAAGTTCGTCGCGCGCCGACAGCATGGTGCGCCAATGCTCGGGCGCGAGGCGGTCGCGGATATGCCCGGCCGCGCGTTCGAGCGCCGCCAGATCGAAGCCGAGGCTGCGCGCGTGGGTCGCATCGGGCAGATCGGCGATCAGCGCGCGCTCGAATACGCGCAAGCCTTGTTCGGGCGTCGGGACCTCGGGAGCGACCAGCCCGCCCGACACCGAGATCCGCCCGATCGCAGCGAGCACGACCGGCGGCGTCGCCGCATCGCCGTTGAGCATGCCGAGCACGCGCATCGCGAGCTGGGCCGCGCATTCGGCGCGCTCGGAATAACGGCCGACCCAGAACAGATTCTCGGCCGAACGGCTCGACACCGGTCGGCGCTTGTGCGAGAGATCCTCGGGCTGCAAGGCCTTGGGCAACATCGAGAACGCATCGACTTCGCCAGCCGTCATGACCCAGGTGTCGGCGCTGCTGCCGCCGCGTTGCATCGAGACCGTGGGCTCGTCGTAAGCGCCGATGCGGGTCAGGCCGCCTGGCAGCACGCGCCAGCCTTCGTCGCGATCGCGCACCGCATACACGCGCAGCATCGAATGCCGCGGCACCAGCCGCCCGCTCTGCCAGGTCGGCAATTGCGCGAGCGGTACATACGATTGCACGGTGTAGCGCTCGGGATGCGCCTCGATCGCGGCCCGGCATTGGGCGAGTTCCTGCTTGGTCAGGCGCATGCCGACCATGGGCTCGAAGCCTTGGCGCGGCGCGGTCGGCTTGATGACGTAACGATCGAGTTCGGGCAGGACGCGCGCGCGCACCGCGGGTTCGCCGCACCACCAGGTGTCGAGCGAAGGCATGGCCAAGGGCTCGCCGAGCAGGCGCTGGGCGATCGCGGGCAAAAAGCCCATGATCGCCGCCGATTCGAGAAAGCCCGAGCCGAGCGCATTGGCGACCACCACATTGCCCGCGCGCATCGCCTGCACCAGGCCCGGGATGCCGAGGGTGGAATCGCTGCGCAATTCGAGCGGATCGCAAAAATCGTCGTCGAGACGGCGCAGTACCGCATGGACGCGCTCGAGGCCGTACAAGGTCTTGAGATAGAGCTTGTCGTCGCGCACCGTGAGATCGCCGCCTTCGACCAGCGGCAGGCCCAGATAGCGCGACAGATAGGCATGCTCGAAATAGGTTTCGTTGTACGGCCCCGGCGTGAGCAGCACCACGCGCGAGGCCTGGCCGGCACCGCCCAGATGGAACAAGGTATCGACGAGCGCGCGGTAGGTCGCGGCCAGATGCTGGACGCGCAACTCGCGAAACGCCTCGGGAAATTGGCGCGAGATGGTCAGCCGGTTTTCGAGCACGTAACCAAGGCCCGAGGGCGCCTGGGTGCGTTGCGAGACCACCCGCCATTGCCCGTCGGGCGCGCGGGCGAGGTCGAAGGCCGCGATGTGCAGATACACATCCCCGGCCGGCCGCACATCCTTGAGCGCATGCAGATAGCCGGGATGGCCAACCGTGAGCGCGGGCGGCAGCAGGCCTTCGGCGATCAGCGATTGCCGGCCGTACACATCGCGCAGCACTTCATTGAGCAAGGCGGTGCGCTGGATGACGCCGCGCTCGATCGTCGCCCAATCATCGGGCGTGACGATGAGCGGCAGCAGGTCGAGCGACCACGGCCGCGCCGGCCCGTCGGTGTCGGCGTACACGTTGTAGGTGATGCCGTTCTCGCGGATCTGGCGCGCGACCTTGTCCTCATGGCGATCGAGGTCGGCGAAGCCCGGGCCGAGCAAATCGAAAAAGGCGCGCCAAGGCGCCGTCATTTCGCGCGTGCCGTCGGTGGCGCCACGCAATTCGTCGTAATGCCCAGGGCGCGCCGGCAATGCGAGGTGATTCGCGATCACCGAGGCATCGGTCTGATCCGGAAACTGAAAAAGCGAGCTCAGCGTTGATCCTTTGGCGGCAAGGGCTTAATGGCGAAGGTCGAGCGTGAACGGGAATTCAAGACTGCGTTCGGCCGGCTTGACGTTCATCTTTCCGGGGGTATGCCCGATCGTGAAGAAACGTGCAAGCCGACGGCTTTCGGCCTCGTAGGCGTTGATCGGGAAGGTCACGTAATTGCGCCCGCCCGGATGCGCGACGTGATACTGGCATCCGCCCAGCGACTTGCCCATCCAGGTATCCACGATGTCGATCGTCAGCGGCGTATCGACGCCGATGGTCGGATGCAGACATGACGGCGGCTGCCACGCGCGGTAGCGCACCCCGCAGACATACTCGCCGACCCGGCCGGTCGGCTGCATCGGCACCGCTTCGCCATTGACGGTGACCACATGGCGGTCGCCATTGAGGCCGGTCGCGCGGATCTCGATGCGTTCGAGCGAAGAATCGACATAGCGCACCGTGCTGCCGGCACCGCCCTCCTCGCCCATCACATGCCAGGGTTCGAGCGCGCCACGGAGGTTCAGATCGATCCCGGCCACCGCGACTTCGCCGATCATCGGGAAGCGGAATTCGAAATGCGGCGCGAACCAGGTCCGGTCCATCGGGTAGCCGGCGTCGGCGAGTTCGGTCAGCACATCGTCGAAATCCATCGCGACGAAGGTCGGCAGCAGGAAGCGGTCGTGCAACTCGGTGCCCCAGCGCACCGGGCGCGTGGTGTAAGGCGTTTTCCAGAACCGGGCCAGCAAGGCGCGAAGCAACAATTGCTGCGTCAGGCTCATGCGCGCATGCGGCGGCATTTCGAAGGCGCGCAATTCCACCAGTCCCAGGCGGCCGGTCGGGCCGTCAGGCGAATAGAGTTTGTCGATGCAGAACTCGCTGCGGTGGGTATTGCCCGAAACATCGATGAGCAGATTGCGCAGGATGCGGTCGATGAGCCAGGGCGGCACCAGGCGGCCTTCGCGGGTCTGTTCGCGCAATTCCTCGAACGCCAGCTCGATTTCATAGACCTGATCGTTGCGCGCTTCGTCGATGCGCGGCGCCTGGCTGGTCGGACCGATGAACAGACCCGAGAACAGATAGGACAAGGACGGATGGTTGAGCCAATAGGCGATCAGGCTGACCAGGACATCGGGCCGGCGCAGGAAGGGGCTGTCGGGCGGGGTCGCGCCGCCGAGCACGATGTGGTTGCCACCGCCGGTGCCGCTATGGCGCCCGTCGAGCATGAATTTCTCGGTCGACAGCCGGGTCAGATGCGCTGCGTCGTAAAGGAATTCGGTGTGATCGACGAGTTCGGCCCAATTCGAGGCCGGATGGATGTTGACCTCGATGACGCCCGGATCGGGCGTGACTTGCAGCATCTTCAAGCGCGCATCGCGCGGCGGTTGATAGCCTTCGAGCACGACCTGAAGCCGCAATTGGGCCGCCGTGGCTTCGACGGCGGTCAGCAATTCGAGGTAATCATCGAGCAAAGCCAGCGGCGGCATGAAGACATACAGCACGCCATTGCGCACTTCGACACACAAGGCGGTGCGGGTGATCCAGTGGGCGGACTCGAAACGTTCGGGTCGCCGCGACCAATCGACCGATTCACTGCCCGGCCCGTCGCCCGTCGCACCAAGACCGGGCATCGCCTTGCCTTGAGCGCCGCCCACGCCGGTCCAGCCTTTGGCCTGCACCGCCACCGAGCCGCCTTCGGCAAAGCCGCCGCCGATCGCATGCGGCGCGTATTGGGCGCGTAATTCGGCCGAACTGCGCAAGGGCGGGCGCGGCGCGAACGGATCATGGTCGAGGAAGAACGGGTAATCGCCGGCCGACACCCAGGGCAAGGAATCGAGCGGCAAGCGATAGCCCATCGGGGAATCGCCGGGGATCAGGTACATGCGTTCATCGCGGAAGAACCACGGGCCGGTCACCCAGCGCCCACCGGCCAAGCCGGGGCCGTGTTCACGCTTGATCGGCAAGACATGGCCGACGACCTTGCTCAGTCCTTGATCGAACACCCGGCGCAACCGTTCGCGTTCAAGCTCGTCGTCCAGGCGCGCATCGAACGGATCGACATTGACCGGCAGACGGCGTTCGCGCCAGAGGTAATACCAGACATCTTCATAACCGGGCTGGATGAAACCGGTATCGAGCCCCAGCTTGCGGGTCAGCAATTCGAGGAAGCGCTTGCCGTCTTCATCGGTGGTGCGACCGGGATGGCGCTCGTCGGCGAACAGGGCCGGGTCATGCCAACACGCCTGGCCGTCGGCGCGCCAATAGCACGACAAGGCCCAGCGCGGCAGTTGTTCACCCGGATACCACTTGCCCTGGCCGAAATGCAGGAAGCCGTTGCCCGCGTAGCGCGCGCGCAGGCGCTGCACGAGTTCGGTCGCGAATCCGCGCTTGGTGGGCCCAAGCGCATCGGTATTCCATTCGGCGCCATCGCGGTCATCGACCGAGACGAAGGTTGGTTCGCCACCCATGGTCAGACGCACATCCATCGCGTTCAAATCGGCGTCGATCCGCTCGCCCAATTGCCGGATGCCGTCCCATTGCGCGTCGGTGTAAGGCTTGGTCACGCGCGGCGATTCATAGATCCGCGTGACCGCCATGTGGTGGCCGAACTCGACCTCGCATTCGTCGACCGCGCCGGTCACGGGCGCGGCCGAACTCGGCTCGGGCGTGCACGCGAGCGGGATATGCCCTTCCCCGGCCAGCAGGCCCGAGGTGGGGTCGAGGCCGATCCAGCCGGCGCCGGGCAGGTACACCTCGCACCAAGCATGCAGATCGGTGAAATCATGGTCGGTGCCCGACGGACCATCGAGCGATTTCACATCGGGCGTGAGCTGTATCAGATAGCCCGACACGAAGCGCGCCGCAAGGCCCAGATGACGCAGCGCCTGCACCAACAGCCAGCCGCTGTCGCGGCAGGAGCCCGAGGCTTTGGTCAGCGTCTCTTCGGGCGTTTGCACCCCGGGTTCGAGACGGATCAGGTATTTGATTTCATGCTGCAAGCGCTGATTGAGCGCGACCAGGAAATCGATGGTGCGCTGTTCGGTCCGGTCGATGGTCGCGAGCAGATCGGCGAACTTGGGCGTCAGCGCCGATTTGACGAGGTAAGGCGCGAGTTCGCGTTGCAGGCCGTCGTCATAATTGAACGGAAACTGCTCGGCATACGGTTCGAGGAAGAAATCGAAGGGGTTGTAGACCGACATCTCGGCGACCAGATCGATCGTGATGCGGAACTCCTTCGTCTTCTCGGGAAAGACCAGCCGCGCGAGATAGTTCGAGAACGGATCCTGCTGCCAGTTGATGAAATGTCCGGCCGGCTCGACACGCTGCGAATACGACAGGATGCGGGTGCGGCAATGCGGCGCCGGGCGCAGACGCACCACCTGCGGCGACAAGCCGACCAGGCGGTCGTACCGGTACTCGGTCACATGGCTCAAAGCGACATGAATGGCCAAGCGTGTTCTCCAGAAGGTTCGTTCTTATTGATTGGGCGCCAAGACGGTCAGGCCGCGAGCGGTACCAGGAAGTCGCGCGAAATCCGATCGCCCAAGGTCGAGATCTTTTCCAGGAACCGGGTCAGATAGCCATGCAGCCCGGTCTGGAACACATCGTCGATGCGGCCGTAATGCAATTCGGCCGCGAGCATGCCGGCACGGCGCTGGGTCTCGCTGCTCTGGGTGTTGGCGACCTTGCCCAGATTGTGAAGCACTTCGTTGAGGCAATACGCGAGCGAACGCGGCATCGCGGCATTGAGGATCAGCAACTCGGCCACCCGCTCGGGCGTGATCACATCGCGATAGACCTTGCGATAAGTCTCGAAGGCCGAGACCGAGCGCAACACCGCGGCCCAGTGATAAAAGTCCTTTTGCGCTTCGTCGGCGCTCGCCGCGCGGCTGCGGCGCGGCGTGGTGATCAGGACTTCTTCGTTGCCATGGAATTTCACGTCGAGGATGCGCGCGGTGTTGTCGGCGCGTTCGAGGTGGGTGCCCAGGCGGATGAAGTAGAAAGCTTCGTCCTTGAGCATGGTGCCGATGGTCACGCCGCGCGATTGATGCGAGCGGAACTTGACCCATTCGAAGAACCGGCTCGGGTCGCGATCGAGCAGCTTGTCCTTGAGCATGCGCTGGAGTTCGAGCCAGGTGTCGTTGTGCGCTTCCCAGACTTCGGTGGTCAGGGTGCCGCGCACCGCGCGGGCGTTTTCGCGCGCGGCTTGCAAACACGCATAGATCGACCCCGGATTGGCCGGGTCGCGCACCATGAAGTCGAGCACATCGCGGGCGACCAGCGTGCTGCCGCCATGGTGCTGTTCATAGGCCGGCACCAGTTCGGAAATGCTCAACATGCTGCGCCACCCACGCTCGGCCTCCGAGGACGATTGCGGCAGCAATTCGGTCTGCACATTCACATCGAGCAGACGGGCGGTGTTCTCGGCGCGCTCGGTATAGCGCGACATCCAGAACAAATGGTCGGCGGTGCGGGAAAGCATGGCGTGTCCTTTCGTTCAGGCTTCGAGTACCCAGGTGTCTTTCGTGCCGCCGCCTTGCGACGAATTCACGACCAGCGAGCCTTCGCGCAAGGCCACGCGCGTCAGGCCGCCGGGCACCATCGAGACCTCCTTGCCCGAGAGCACGAAAGGTCGCAGATCGATGTGACGCGGCGCCACGCCCGATTCGACGAACGTCGGGCAGGCCGACAACGCCAATGTGGGCTGGGCGATGTAATTGTTCGGATTGGCCTTGACCTTGTCGGCGAAGGCTTCGATCTCGGCCTTGGTCGACGCCGGCCCGACCAGCATCCCGTAGCCGCCCGCGTTGTGAATTTCCTTGACCACCAGATCCTTGAGGTTGGCCAGCACGTACGACAGATCGGCCGGCTTGCGGCATTGGTAGGTCGGCACATTCGAGATGATCGGTTCTTCGCTGAGGTAGAACTTGATCATGTCGGGCACGTAGCAATAGATGCTTTTGTCGTCGGCCACGCCGGTGCCGATCGCGTTGGCGAGCGTGACCCGCCCGGCGCGATAGACATTGAGCAGGCCCGGCACGCCGAGCGAGGAATCGGGCCGGAAGGCGAGCGGATCGAGGAAGTCGTCGTCGATGCGGCGGTAGATCACATCGACGCGCTGCGGTCCGCGCGTGGTGCGCATGTACACATAGCCGTCGTTGACGAACAGATCCTGGCCTTCGACAAGTTCAACGCCCATCTGCTGGGCCAGGAAGGCGTGCTCGAAATACGCCGAGTTGTACATGCCAGGCGTCATGACGACCACGGTCGGGTCGGCCACGCCCTGGGGCGCGACGCCGCGCAGGTTTTCGAGCAGCATGTCGGGGTAATGCGCGACCGGCGCGACCCGGTATTGCGCGAACAACTCGGGAAAGAGCCGCATCATCATTTTGCGGTCTTCGAGCATGTAGCTCACACCCGAAGGCACGCGCAAATTGTCTTCGAGCACATAAAACTCGCCCTGGCCCGCGCGCACCACGTCGATGCCGGCGATGTGCGAATAGATCTGCTGGGGCACGTCGATGCCCTGCATCTCGGGCCGGTATTGCGAATTGCGGAAGATCTGGTCGGATGGGATCACGCCCGATTTGAGGATCTTCTGCTCGTGATAGATGTCATGGCAGAACATGTTCAGCGCCTTGACGCGCTGACGCAGGCCCCCTTCGAGCGTGCGCCATTCCTTGGCCGGGATGATGCGCGGAATGATGTCGAACGGGATCAGGCGTTCGGTGCCGGCATCGTCGCCATAGACGGCGAAGGTGATGCCGACACGGCGGAAGGTCAGATCGGACTCGGCCCGCTTGGCGGCCAGCATGTCGGCCGGTTGAGACTTGAGCCAGCCCTCGAAAGGCTGGTAGTGCGGTCTTACCCCGTGGGCCGGGTCGACCATCTCGTCATAGAACGAAGCTGGCATGAAGGCTCTCTTTCGGTCGGTCTCTTCGACAACTTCGCTAACAAGTTTCGTGCCACGCGATGACAACCCCATGCACACGGGCTGCGCTCAAGGCCCGCGCGCGCCTCAGCGCGGATCCTGCCAGTAATGGGGCGCCATGTCGCGCCAGCGCTCGACTCTCCAGGCGTCGGGCCCCATGAACAACAGGATGGCGCCGTCCTGATCGGTGCGCGCGAGTTCAGCGCCGGCGGCCCGATAGCGCGCCAGCACCGCCGGCCTCGGATGCCCGAACCGATTGCGATAGCCGGCTTGAAAGATCGCCAACCGTGGCCGCACCGCAGCCAGGAAGGCCGCACTCGACGAGGACGCGCTACCGTGGTGCGGTGCCAGCACCGCGTCGGCCTGCAAACGGTTCGGCACCCGCGCCGCGAGTTCCGCCTCCTGCGCCGCTTCGATATCGCCCGCCAGCAACAACGCATGCGATCCGGCGCCGACCCGCAGCACGCAACTGCCGCCGTTCGAATGCCCGCGCACCGGCACCGCCTCGGGCAACGGATGCAGCACTTCGAAGCGCACGCCGTCCCACGCCCATTCGAGCCCGGCCGCGCACGCCTGGTGCATGCGCACCCCTGCCAGCAGGGGGTCTTCATCAGGCAGCGGTGAAATCACCCGGTCGATCCGGCGTTCGGCCAGCAAGGAACGCAGCCCGCCGGCATGATCCAGATCGCGATGCGAGAGCACGATGGCGTCGAGTTGTGTCATGCCGCTTGCCCGCAGATGGGGCAGCACCACGCGATTGCCGGCGTCGGCCTCCTCGTTGTAGCGCGGCCCGGTGTCATACAACAGCCGATGGCCGGCCGTCTCGATCAAGACCGCCATGCCCTGGCCGACATCGAATACCGTGGCCCGGAATGTCGGTGCCGGCGGGGGCGGCGCGGCGGTCAATGCCAGGGGCAGCATCAAGCCGAGCCCGGCCCAACGGCCCGGCACCCCGCGCGGCGCGGCCAGCCAGGCCAGACCGGCCAGCGCCAGGGCCACCGTCCAGCCCGCCGGCGCGGGCCATTCGACGCTGGCCCAGGACCAGCGTCCAAGCCACCCCAAGGGGTCGGCCAGCCACGCGAATACCGCGTGCGCCCAGACCAAGGGCCAGTCGATGCCGAACACCGTTCCGACCATCCCGCCAAGCAAGGCCAGCGGTGTCACGATGAAACTCACCACGGGAATGGCGAGCGCATTCGCCAACGGGCTCACCACCGAAACCTGCTGAAAGAAGAACATCGTCAGAGGCGCCAGCGCCAAGGTGACCGCCAATTGGGCCCGCGCCGCCAAGCGCAAGCCCTCGCCCCAGGCGCGCAGTCGCACGCGCGCCGACCTGGCGCCTGGCGTGCCCTCGCCGCCGCTGGCGCTGTGCACCGGCGTCTCGCGGTCGGCGCTTTGCACGGCCTGATCAGCCCCCGCGTTGCTTGCCGCCTCCTTGCGCGCTTGCCCCAGCCCGGCATACATCAAGGCGGCGACCGCGCCGAACGACAACCAGAATCCGGGCGCGTCCACCGCCCACGGGTCGAGCAGCACCACGATGCCCAAAGCGCCCGCCAGGACGAAGGAAGCCCGCGCGCCGCGCTGCACGAACATCGCGAGCGCGACCACGCTCAACATCCAGAGCGTGCGCTGGGCCGGCACCGCGAACCCGGCCAACACGGTATAGACGGCCGCTGCCCACCAGCCGAGCGCAGCGCTGGCCTGGCCACGCGTGTAGCGGCGGGCGATCCGCCAATGCCGGCGCGCGCCCCAGCGCCAGACGCGTGCCGCCAAGGCCGCCGCGAGGGCCGCCAACATGGTGATGTGCAGCCCGGAAATGCTGAGCAGATGCCCGATCCCGGTCCGGTTGAACAAGGTCCAGTCCTCGTTCGCGATGCCGCGCTGCTCGCCGACCACCAACGCGACGATGACGCCGGCATAGGGCGCCCCCGCCAGCGCGGCACGCACATGGCGCGCGATCGCGTCGCGCGCCCGGTCCACCAGGCTTTGCGCATCCCATGCCGACACCGGCAGGCGGCCCGGCGCCATCGCCTTGGGCCGCACCGTCCCGGTGGCGCGCAAACCTTGTTCGAGCAACCACCGCTCGACATCGAAACCGTGCGGATTCGCGCCGCCATGGGGGCGCTTGAGCCGCACCACCCAGCGCCAGCGTTCGCCGGGACGCAGATCAGGCAGCCCGGATTGATCGGTGTACCAGGTCAGAGACACCTGCCGCGGCACCTGGGCCGCAGGGGTTTCCACGGCATCGACCTCGAAATCGAAGCGCAGCCCCGGACCGCCGATGCCGGCCACGGCGACCGGCAGGCCGCGCACGATGCCACTGACCACCACATCGCGCCCCTCCCAGGCGATCGGCAAGGTCGGCGCGAGCCGCATTTGCGCTCGCACATGGGCCCAGGAAAACCCCAGCGCGAACGCCAGTACGACGACCACGAGCCCGCCCCATGGCCCGCGCGCGCGCAGCGCGGCCAAGAGCAGCGCCGCACCCGCGACCGGCAACAAGCACCAGAAGAATGCCCCGGGCAACACCATCGGCAAGACCGGCGCCGCGTCGGTCCATAAACGCGCCTGCTGTTGCAACACCCCAGCTCCGACCGCAAAGGCGACCGCGAGCCAGCGCGTCATGGTGTGATCGAATCCCCGATCAACGCCCCCAGGCGCGGCAATGCGGCACAGGCATTGCACATGGTCGCCCGCGCGATCGCCATTGCATCGGTGGCGCGCAATTGCGCAAGTACGCGCGCGATGCGCGGCAGTTCCTCGGGCGCGTTGCGCCCTTGGCGGATCCATTCGGGAGGAATGTCGGGCGCATCGGTTTCGAGCACCAGCGTATCGAGCGGCATTTGGCTCGCCAGCCGGCGGATCTGCAAAGCGCGCGCATACGTCATCGCGCCACCCAGGCCGAGTTTGAAGCCCAGATCGACATAGGCTTGCGCTTGCTCGAAACTGCCGTTGAACGCATGCGCGCAGCCGCCGCGCACCCGCGCCTGCCGCAATTGTTTGAGCAAAGGGTCTTGCGAACGGCGCACATGCAACAGCACCGGAAGATCGAACTCGCGCGCGAGTTCGAGTTGTGCCCGGCAGAACCGCAATTGGCGGTCGGTGGCCGCGATCGCGGCCGGATCGAAGAAATCGAGCCCGATCTCGCCGATCGCGACGAAGGCCGGATCGTCGATCGCCTCGCGCACCGCCTCGCGCAAGACGGTGAGGTCTTGGTCGGCCGCGCGCGCGACATACATCGGATGGATGCCGAGGGCATAGACCGCCCCCGGCGTGGCCCGGGCCAGATCGCGCACCACGGTGAAGTTGGCGCGCTCGACCGCCGGAATCACCAGGCACGACACCCCGGCGGCGCGGGCGCGCTCGGCGACCAGGGCGCGATCACCCGCGAACTCGGGCGCGTCGAGATGGCAATGGGTGTCGATCAGCATCGGGCCATTCTAGGCGAGCCCGCGGGTCCGGCACAGACCGGCCCTTGCCGCGAATACGCGACGTTCAGGCGGCGAGCAAATGCCCGTCGCGCATGGTCAGCACGCGGTCGAGCCGCCCCGCGAGTTGCAGATCATGGGTGACGATGACGATGGCGGTGCCGAGTTCGGCATTGAGCGCGAGCATCACGTCGAACACCGCCTGCGCGGTGCTGCCGTCGAGATTGCCGGTCGGCTCGTCGGCCAGCACGCAAGCCGGCCGGGTGACGAGGGCGCGCGCGATCGCGGCGCGCTGGCGTTCGCCGCCCGACAACTCGCCCGGGACATGCGAGGCGCGATGCGCGAGCCCGACCGCCGACAGCATCTGCGCCGCCTGGGCGCGCGCCTGATCGCGCGGCATGCGCCGGATCATGAGCGGCATCGCGACATTGTCGAGCGCCGAAAACTCGGGCAGCAGATGATGGAATTGGTAGACGAAGCCGAGCGACGCGTTGCGGGCACGGCTTTGCTCCACTTCGCTCATGGTCGAGAACGGCTGGCCGAGCAGCCGCACCTCGCCCGCCGTCGGCCGGTCGAGCCCGCCGAGCACATGCAACAGCGTGCTCTTGCCCGAACCGCTCGCGCCGACGATCGCCAGACGCTGGCCGCGCGCGATATCGAGATCGATGCCGCGCAGGACCGGCACCGCTTGCGGCCCGGCGCCGAAGGTGCGCGCGACCTGCTTGGCCTGAAGAACCAGCGCCGGATCATTCATAGCGCAACGCCTCCGCGGGTTTGATGCGCGAAGCGCTCCAGCTCGGATACAAGGTGGCGAGCAGACTCAGCACCAGCGAGACCAGCCCGATGGTCGCGATGTCGGAAAACCGCGGATCGCTGGGCATGGACGAAATGACATAGATTTCCTTGGGCAGGAATTTCACGCCCAGCACGTGTTCGATCGCGGGCACGATCACATCGATGTTGTAGGCGACCAAGGCGCCGAACCCGACGCCGAGCGCGGTGCCGATCAAGCCCACCAGCGCGCCTTGCACGACGAAGATCTTCATGATCGAGCCCGGCGTCGCGCCGAGCGTGCGCAGGATCGCGATGTCGCTTTGCTTGTCGGTCACGGTCATCACCAAGGTGCTGACCAGATTGAAGGCGGCCACCGCGACGATGAGGGTCAGGATGATGAACATCATCCGCTTTTCGGTCTTGACCGCCGCGAACCAGGTCTGGTTCTGCTGCGACCAATCGCGGATCAGAAGGCCCGGATCGAGGATCGTGGCGAGCTTTTCGGCGATCTGCGGCGCGGACTGCATGTCGTCGACCTTGAGCCGCACGCCGGTCACGCCTTCGACGCGGAACACCTTGGCCGCGTCGTCGAGATTCACGAACACGAACGACGAATCGTATTCGTAATGCCCCGAGCGGAACACGCCCACGACCGTGAACTGTTTGAGCCGCGGCACCACGCCGGCCGGCGTCACGCTGCCTTGCGGCACCACGAGCGCGACCTTGTCGCCCAGGCGCAAGCCCAGATTCCTGGCCATCTCGGAACCGACGACGATGTTGAACTCGCCCGCCACCAGCGCCGCGGTCTTGCCGGCGCGCATCTGACGCGAGAGATCATCGACCCCGTCTTCGAGCGCCGGATCGATGCCGCGCACCATGACGCCGCCGAACTCGTCGCCGCGCGCCACCATCGCCTGGCCCGACACATAGGGCGCCGCGGCGACCACCCGTGACGATTGCTTGGCCTGATCGGCCACCTGCCGCCAATCGAGCATCGGCCCTTGGTACTGGAACACTTCGATGTGCGAGAGCACCGACAACATCCGGTCGCGCACTTCGGTCTGGAAGCCGTTCATGACCGACAGCACGATGATGAGCGCCGCGACACCGAGCGCGATGCCGGCCATCGAAATGCCGGAAATGAAAGAGATGAACCGGTTGCGCCGCGCATTGCGCTTGGCGCGCGTATAGCGCAGACCGATCAACCACTCGTAGGAGGAGAACAAGGCCGGTGGAATTGCCGTGAAGAAGGCTCGGAGTTTGCCATACTTGCGCCCAAGCCCTTGCGCGCCCCGGCGCCCCCTGCCCAACCCATGCACCTTCTGATTCCCGATCTCTTGCTGCCGCGCGCACATGCGCGCGAGGTGCTGGCCGACCTGCCCTTGCCCGGTCTGGCCCGGCTGCTGGCCCAGACCCGCGAAACCCGGCGCGAGGAAAAGCAAGCCGCGTTGCAAAGAAGCCTACCCGCCACGCGCTGGCTGCTCGACGCCTTCGGCCATGCGGCCGACTTTGACCGCGCGCCGATCGTGCAGGCCTTGCGCGCCGCCGATGGTCTCGACGGCCTGGCCGCGCATTGGCATGTGGTGCAGCCCTGCCATTTCGCGGTCGCGCGCGATCATGTCCAGCTCGGCATCGACCGGCTCGCACTGCGCCCCGATGAAGCCCAGGCCCTGCTTGCCAGCGCGCGCCCCCTGCTCGATGAAGACGGTATCGCGGTCGAGGTCGGTCCGAGCGGCCGCTGGTATTGCCGCGATCCGCAGTTCGACGCCCTGCTCTGCGCCGAACCGGCACGGGCGATCGGCCGCAATGTCGATCTTTGGCTGCCCGACGTCGCCCCCGGCGCCGACCCGGCACCGGCCCGCCGCTGGCGCCGTCTGCTCAACGAAGTGCAGATGCTGTGGTTCGATCATCCGGTCAATCGGGCCCGCGAGGCCGAAGCCGCGCCGCCCGTCAACGCCTTGTGGCTGTACGGCGGTGGTCCGCTGGTCGCCGCCGCCACGCGGTCTGAGGCCGGTGCGCGCGCGGCCGCCGCGGCGGTCGCGCCAGCGGATGCCGCGATGAATGCCGCGCGACCGCGCGACGCGGTCGGCGCCAACACGGCGCAGGCCGTGTTGCGCGGCTTGGCGCTGCTGGCGGCCCGCCCGCTGGTGGCGCGCGACCCCGCGGCCGAGGCGCTCGTGTTGCTCGATGACCTGGCCGGGCCCGCCGCACGCAACGACTGGGCCTCATGGCGCGATGCCTTGCTGGCGCTCGAACGCGATTGGTTCGCGCCGCTCGCGCAAGCCGGCCGGACGCCGAAACTCACGGTGTGCTCCGAAGCCGATTGGCGCACCCGGACGGCACGCACCGGACCACGCTGGCAATTCTGGAAGCGCCCATCGCTCGTCGAGGCGCTGAGCGCATGAGCGCGGTGCCGACCCGCATCCGCACCCGCTCCGACCTCTTGCCGCCCGACGCCTTGCTCGACATCGACAGCGCGGCACGCCGGATCGCCGATGCGATCGACCGCGGCGAGCGCATCGTGATCGTCGCCGATTACGACTGCGACGGGGCCACCGCTTGCGCCCTCGGCGTACGCGGCCTGCGCGCGCTCGGCGCCGAAGTCGATTACCTGGTGCCCAATCGTTTCACCACCGGCTATGGCCTGACGCCGGCCGTCGTCGATCTCGCCTTGTCGTTGCAGCCCCGATTGCTGGTCACGGTGGACAACGGGATCGCGAGCCTCGACGGCGTGGCGCACGCCCGGGCCCACGCTCTGGAAGTGGTCATCACCGACCACCACTTGCCCGGCGCGCAATTGCCGATGGCGCAAGCGATCGTGAATCCGAATCAACCGGGCTGCCGCTTTCCGTCGAAAGACCTCGCCGGTGTGGGCGTGATGTTCTATGTGTTGATGGCGACCCGGGCCGAGTTGCGCCGGCGCGGCCGATATGCGCAAACGCCGCAGCCCCGTCTGGATGCCTTGCTCGACCTGGTGGCGGTCGGCACCGTGGCCGATCTGGTGCGCCTGGACGCGAACAACCGGCTGCTGGTGCGCCTGGGCTTGGCGCGCATCCGCGCCGGCCAGACCTCGCCGGGCATCCAGGCGCTCGCGCGTGTCGCCGGGCGCGAAGCCCGCGGGCTGACCACCAGCGACCTGGGTTATGCGCTGGCGCCGCGCATCAACGCCGCGGGCCGCCTCGCCGACATGCGCCTGGGCATCGAATGCCTGCTCACCGACGATCCGGCGCGCGCATTCGCCCTCGCCGAACAACTCGACCGCATGAACGCCGAACGACGCAGCGTGCAAGAAGGCATGACCGAACGCGCCGCCGAATTGGTGCTCGACCGCTACGATCCGGCCCGCCAACGTTCCATCGTGGCTTTCGATCCGAGTTTTCATGCCGGCATCACCGGCCTGGTCGCGTCGCGCCTGCGCGAAGCCCATCATCGCCCGGCGATCGTGTTCGCCCCCACCACCGACGGCTTGCTCAGCGGATCGGGCCGATCGATACCGGGATTTCATCTGCGCGATGCGATCGACCTGGTGACCAAGCGCGCGCCGGCGCTGGTGGTGCGCTTCGGCGGCCATGCGATGGCGGCCGGGCTGACGATCCGCACCGAATCCTTACCGGAGTTCGAACGCCATTTCGAAAGCGTCGCGGCCGCGCTCATCGACGACGACGCGCTCGAGCGCGTGCTCGATGTCGATGGGCCGCTCGAACTGGGCTACATCCAGCCCCAGATCGCGCAAATGCTCGATGCCGAAATCTGGGGCCAGGCGTTCGCGCCGCCGATGTTCTATGACACCTGGCAAGTCGCGAGCCAGCGCTTGATGCGCGAAAAGCACATCCGGGCCACGCTGACCAAAGACGGACGGCGCGTGGAAGCCTGGGCCTTCAATCATCCGGAACCGCTGCCGGCGCAAGCGGCGCTCGCGTTCCGGCTCGCGCAGAACGATTACAACGGCGAGATCACGGCGCGCCTCATCATCGAGCGCGCGACGCCGGCCTGATCAGAGTACGGCCTGGGCGTCCGGGTAACGGACTTCTTCGAGCGCGGTCAGAATGCTGGTCATCGCGCGGTCCATCAGGGGGCCGTGATCGATGATGCGCATCTTGCCGTTGGTCAGGCGCCCGGCCAGATGCTCGGCCGTGACGATGAGGGGCGCGCTGTTGAGCCGGTTGGTCAGCAGATAGCGCGTCCTGCCCTGGCTGATCCAGCCGAGCTTGTAGCAAAGCCGCGCGCCGTCGTCCTTGGTCATCTCGAGGATCGCGCCCGGACGCAGATCGTAAATCTGCTGCAGATCGTCGTCGGGTTCGGCCTCGGGCAAAGGCTCGGGCATTTCTTCGACCATGTCGATCGGCTCGCCGATCACGGCACCGGCCCAGCGGCTGTCGAGCATCGACATGAAATTGCCGGCATCGTCCGCGGCCATGGCGACGCGGACCATCCCGCTGCGCAATTGCTGTTCGAGATAGGGAATCTTGATCAGCAGTTTGCGGCGGTCGTCGGGCGACACCTTGGGCTCGACCGACCAGATGAGGTCGTCGGCGGTATCGAGCGCGTTGCGCAGCGGGGTTTCGTCTTCTTCGTCGACCGCGAGCAGATCGCCGATGTATTCGGCCCAGGCGTTGCGCAGGAAGTAGGCGACGAAGGGCAAGGTCCGCGCCTCGCGCAGCCGCTCATCCACGGCGCGGCGCGCATTGCGCATCGCCAGCTGGCGCTCTTCCTCGATGATCGCGTCATCGCGTACCGGCACCACTTCGGAGGCGGCGGCGGCCGTGCTCTCGGCCTCGATGCGATGCACATAGCTGTCGACATCATCGGCAAGCCGGTCGAACAGCGAGAGATCTTCTTCGAATTCTTCGATGACACGCTGGACCGTGCGCTCGATGAGCTGGAACAGCGGATCTTCGCGGCCGTCCTGCTCTTCCCAGCCCAGACCGGCATTGGCCAGCCCGTTGACCAGGCGCCGCGCCGGATGGTTTTCGCGCTCGAAAAACTCGGTGTCGAGCATCGCGGCCTTGAGGACCGGGATCTGCAAGCGCGACAACAAGACCTTGATCGCATCCGGCAGGTTGTCGTCTTCGAACACGAAATCGAACAGGCGCGCGACCAGTTCGATGACCATCGAATCGACTTGGCTGGCCTGTTGCCCGATCTTGGAATCGGCGATGCTGCGGATGACATTGACGAAACGCAGCGGTGTGCGCAGCGCCACATCGACCGGAGACAGCGGGTCCATGTAATTGGACGCGACCTCCGCGCCGTCGTCGGCGACGATGGGCTGAACATTGAGCGCTTTGCCGAAGACGGTCGGCTGTTCGAACTGGGCACGTTGCAAGGCGCTCAAAGCGCCGACCGGCTGCGCGTAGGCCGAAGGCGGCACGATGCTCGCCAACGCTTGGGCCGCGGCCTGGCGCGCGATCATCTGCACCGCGAGTTCTTCCGCGTCGGGCAAGTTCGCGGCGCCGGGTAGCGTGTTCAGCGGCTCGGTATCCGGAAAATCGGCCGGCATCGCCGGCGGCATCCCGGCTGCGGGAGCGGGCGCGGCCCCCATCTGGCGCGCCAGTGCTTCGACGATCCGTTTGAACATGCCGACCCGGCGCGGCTGATCGGCGCCCGGCGCGCCCCCCGGCGTGGTCGCGGTCGGATCGGACCCCGCCCGCGGCGTGGTGGCGGTGGTGGAGCCGCCGGAACGCCCGCCGACGCTCACGAAGCCGGTATGGCGGGTCGGCTCATAGCCGGCGTCGGCCAGCACCTTGTTGACCGCTTCGACATAGGCGCTGAGATCGCCGAGCACCGCCGGCGTGATCCGTTGCAGCATCAGCAGGTCGTCGCCGAAGTCGGGGCGCAACTCGCGCCAGGCTTCGTCGATCGCCACCACGATGATCTCGGGCCGGAACGGATTGGACGACGTCGGGATCTCCAGCAGCCCGGCCACCGTGGCCAGACGGCCGTTCAACTCGTGATAGGCCTCATGACAGTCGTTCTCGGCACGGGCGCCGACCGAACCGGACAACACCTGCCGCTCCATCTCGTCGGTCGCGACCAGGCTCAGTTCGCTGGTCTTGGGCGTGGTCTGCACGCCGGGTCGGGTCAGGCGGTTGTCGAGAAAATCGTCGATCGCGGCCTGTTGCCGGGTGCGCATCTGGCGGATCATCGCCTTGGCGAAGGTCGACCGGTTTTCGTAAATCGCGCTATAGGCCGAGAGCGTCTTGCGTTGTTCGTCCGAGCCGAGCTTGGCTTCGGCGTACTTGAACAGGGTGTCGAGCAGGCGCTCCGCGATGCTGTCGGTCATGGCGGCAAACACGCCCTCGGCAGCGCGGGCTGCCGCGGTCATCGCGCTGCGTCGATCGCCGAACGGTTTGGACCGCTGCGAACGACCGCCAATCAAGTCACGGAAAGTGGAGGCCATCAGGCCCGCGTTTTACCACAATCCGACATGTAATCGTGCGCCTTGTCGCGTTCCTACCGCGCGAACGCCATATTCCGGGGACCCGAACGGTCGCCGCTATAATCCGAAGCTTTCACCGTAGGCAGCGTCATGGAAGCAGAACGCATCAACGCCATCGAATCGACCCTCGCAGACCTGCGCGCGCGCGCGGGCGAGCTGCGGAGGTATCTTTGACTTCGACGTCAAGCAAGAACGCCTGATCGTCGTCAACCGCGACCTCGAAGATCCCAAAATCTGGGACGACGCCAAGCACGCCCAGGAAATCGGCCGCGAGAAAAAGCAGCTCGAAGGCGTGGTGCTCACGCTCGAAGCGCTCGACCGCGACCTGCACGATGCGGGCGAACTGTTCGAAATGGCGCGCGCCGAAGGCGACGACGACACCCTGCTCGCGGTCGAAGCCGACCTCGGCAAGGCCGCGGGCACCATCGGCGATCTGGAATTCCGCCGCATGTTCAGCAACCCGGCGGACCCGAATAATTGCTTCGTCGACATCCAGGCCGGCGCCGGCGGCACCGAAGCCCAGGACTGGGCCAGCATGCTGTTGCGCCAATACCTGCGCTATTGCGAACGTAAAGGCTTCAAGACCGAGCTGCTCGAAGAATCGCCGGGTGAAGTCGCCGGCATCAAGAGCGCCTCGATCAAGGTCGAAGGCGAGTACGCGTTCGGCTACCTGCGCACCGAGACCGGCGTGCATCGCCTGGTGCGCAAATCGCCGTTCGATTCGGCCGGCGGGCGCCATACCTCGTTCGCGAGCGTGTTCGTCTACCCCGAGATCGACGACTCCATCGAGATCGACATCAATCCGGCCGATCTGCGCATCGACACCTTCCGCGC
>JADHEF010000145.1_pt1 | contig 84905 bp, 78 predicted proteins | sample 8952391 | NCBI WGS metagenome assembly JADHEF01 (sample SAMN16124439, study PRJNA663245) | bioreactor sludge metagenome | isolation source: sludge (nitrite) | place: India:Bengaluru | collected 2019-02-28
GCACGTAACTTCAAAATTGAGGTAAGTGAGTCAGTATCATTAATGTTGAAGGCTTTACCACTGGCTATTTTGTCTATGAGATTGATACCTCTAAGCTCAGCCCACATGAAGAGTGATTGAAGTGCTTGTAGATGCTTTTCAATCGTACCTAGACGAAGGTGGCGTGCGCGGAGAGAGTTTGTGACATATAGCGTAGACCAGTAGTCGGGCACTCCTGACTCACTATCAAGCAGAAGCATATTTCTCTGACCAGATGGTTCTATGTATAGTCTCGTTACTAGCACATATCTTCCTCAAAACTCTCAGCTTAAAGAAATGCTAGTTGTTGGGCAAAAAAAAAGCAAGCCAACTTTCCTAATGGGAAGTGCTTGCTTTTGTTGCCTGTAAAGGCTTATGAGACATTTTGAGGAGTAAAACTTCCTGAAAACTCTCAGTTGTAATGTGGTGGAGCTGGGGGGATTTGAACCCCCGTCCAAAATTACTACATCCTCGGTACTACATGCTTAGTCACTCTTTACATTCGCCAACACGCTGCGGAGAGACACGCCACGCATTGACTAGCTCGATTGGTTTTAATGCTTCCGCCCCGAGCAGGACTTCCACACGATCCTGTGAAGGATGACCTTCCATTTCCCTAGGACACAGGCAAGCTAGGGGAGAAGGGCTCAGCGCAGGTTATTAAGCTGCGAGTGCGTAGTTTTCGTCGTTTGCGACTATTTTTTTGCGGTTTATTAACGAGGCCTACCGCACCTCGGCATGCACCTTGGGTTTCGTGAATCTTGTCGAATCCAGAATCAGCCCCAAGTTGTCAAAAGGGATTGTACGCAAAAATCCTGTCATGGCAAGGCGTTGATGGCAATCGACCGGCCTTGGCCGGTCGATTGCTGGTTTATTGGTCGCCGCATGGGGGCCGGCGGCGCACAATCAACCGCGGTGCTTGTTCTTCATGATGCGGGCCTTCTCACGGTCCCATTCCCGTGCTTTGGTGTCTTCCCGCTTGTCGTGCTCTTTCTTGCCTTTCACCAGGCCGATCTCGACCTTGACCCAGCACGCTTTCCAGTAGAGGGCCAGCGGCACTATGGTGTAGCCCTGACGAGCGGTCAGGCTCTCGAGCTTGTCGAGTTCACGGCGACTGAGCAGCAATTTGCGGGTGCGGGTCGGATCGCATACCACGTGGCTGGAGGCGGCGTTCAGCGGCAGGAAGCTGGAGCCGAACAGGAAGGCTTCCCCCTGCATGAAGATGACATAGGCTTCGCTGATGTTGGCCTTGCCCGCCCGCAGGGACTTCACTTCCCACCCTTGCAGGGACAGACCGGCTTCCACGCGCTCTTCGATGAAGTACTCGTGACGGGCGGTTCTGTTGAGTGCAATGGTGCTGGACCCGGCTTTGTTTTTACTGTTCTTTTTGCTCATGACGGGGGCCTTAGGCAATGTTTAGGAAGGCGCATTATACGTGGGTGGCGGCGGCTGTAAAACGCACAGCGCTCCGAGTGGCGGCTTTGTGAGCAGTTCGATGACGATTTTGAGGGAAGGGCGGGGCGAGAGCAGGCCACACTGGCCGGAAAGTGTGCGATTGCCCTGCTTGGTGACCCGCGAACAGTTTCGGCGGTGATTTTGGCTGACAAGGTGATAAAATCGGGCCGATTGGATGAGGAAAACCCATGCCCCGTATTACTCGCAGTGCCCTGGTGATGTTCAGCGCGGAACAGATGTTCCGGCTGGTCAATGATGTTGATGCCTATCCTGAGTTCCTGCCCGGCTGTGTCGGCAGCCGTGTTCACGAGTCAGGTGAAGACTACATGATGGCCTCGGTCGATGTGGCCAAGGCGGGTATCGCCAAGACCTTTACCACGCGCAACCAGCTCGATGCCAATCGCACCATCAAGATGGAGCTGGTGGAGGGGCCTTTCAGCAAGCTGGCGGGATGGTGGACCTTCACGCCCCTGGACGTGGATGCCTGCAAGGTGGAGTTCGATCTCGACTTCGAGTTCACCTCCAAGCTCATTGAGCTGGCCTTTGGCCAGATCTTCCGCGAGCTGGTGAGCTCCATGGTGCTTGCCTTCTCCAATCGTGCCAAGGTGGTTTACGGTGTCTGAGCTCCTCAATATCGAAGTGGCCTATGCCCTGCCCGAGCGGCAGACGGTGCTGTGCATCCGGGTCGCGCCCGAGACCAGCGTGCTGGCGGCCATCGAACAGTCCGGCATCCTGCAAAAGCACCCGGAGATAGACCTGTCGGTCAACAAGTTCGGTATCTACAGCCGTCCGGTGAAGGGCACAGAGTCGGTGCAGGAGGGGGATCGCATCGAGATCTACCGCCCTCTCATCGCCGATCCCAAGGAGATGCGCAAGAAGCGTGCGGAAAAAGCCAAGGAAGAGGGGCGTGCCGATGTGGTCACCGGCGGGCGGCCCGATGTGCACCGCAAGCGAGACGATGCCGGCACCTGACGGGTGATGGGTTGTGACAAGGGGCGCCGTGGCGCCCCTTTGTGATCGTCTCGCCCGGCACGGGGCATCACAGGATGAGCAGGCGCTCGTTTTCCACCGTCTCTATCCCGCTCTCCTGGATGGCAAGGCGCGCCATGGCGTGCGCCACCTGACTGGCCTCGATGGCACGCCAGCGGCGCAGCGACCCGCGCAGCAGGGGCTTTACCAGCGGATAGATGGCCTGGATGATCTGCTCCGAACGGCGCGCAGGTTCGCGATGGCCGAGCAGCATGGCCGGGCGCAGGATGACGAGCCGCTGCCACTCCTGGGCCAGCAGGGCCTGCTCCATCTCACCCTTGGTGCGGGGATAGAGGGCAGGGGAACCCGGGTTGGCGCCCAGACTGGAGACCACCAGCAGGCGGCGGCAGCCGTGGCGACGGGCGAGCGCGGCAAAGGCCAGCACATAGTCGAGATCGACCCGGCGAAATGCCTCGGCCGAGCCGGCATCCTTGCGGGTGGTGCCAAGGCAGCAGAAGGCAAGGTCCACAGGGGAGGGCAGCGTCAATCTGTCCAGCGCGTCGAACGAGGTGGGCAGCCAGGTGCGTCCCGGAGCGGGGTCGCCCGGTTTGCGGCAGAGCAGGAGGAGGTTGTGCTCCGTCCCCAGCTCGCGCAGCAAGGCTTTGCCAATCAGACCGGTGGCGCCGGCAATCAGGAATCGACTCATGATGATCTCCTCGGGGCAATGAGGCATCCAGAGTGTGGCCCGGCGACATCACCGGGGCCAGAGAGAACAAAACCGGCAGAAGCCGGTTTTGTGATGTCATCTAGAGCGGTGTGGTGAAGGCGGCAGGGAGAGGGAAATCACCGGTCACGGTGGCCAGTCTGTCACCCACGAAGTTGAGGGTCAGCTCCTTGCGCTCCTTGTCGCCCCGACCGGGCTGGAACTCATAGAGGTAGTACCAGGTGTTGGGGTCAAAGCTGTCGCGCAACATGGGAGAACCCAGCACGAACTCGACCTGTTCGCGGGTCATGCCCTGGCGCAGCTTGTCGACCTGCTTTTGTTCCACATAGTTGCCCTGGGGAATATCGATGCGATAGACCAGGCTGCAACCGGACAGGGTGAGGGCGGTCAGGGCCGCGGCAATCAGGTGTTTCATCCGCATATCGGGTTCAGATCATCCATACAGTCTTTTTAGCTCGGCAAATCATACCCACTCCCCGTGCGGAAGTAAAAAGCCATTGATCCATCAGCCAATAAAAAGGGCCGCGTGGCGGCCCTGGCAGATCTTGCCCCCTTACATGGCGGCGCGGAAGATGGCGACGATCTCCGCGTGAGTCGCCTGCCTGGGGTTGGTGAGACCACAGGCATCCTTGAGCGCATTGGTGGCCAGCACGTCTAGGTCGTCGGCCCTGACCCCGAGCTGCTCCAGACCGGTGGGGATCTTGACGTCGCTAGCCAGTTGCCGGATGGCATCAATGGCTGCCGCCGCACCCTGCTCATCGCTCATGGCACTCACATCCACCCCCATATGACGGGCCACATCCTTGAGCCGACCGGCGCACACCCGGGCGTTATAGGCCTGGACATGGGGCAGCAGCACCGCATTGCACACCCCGTGGGGCAGGTCGTAGAAGCCGCCGAGCTGGTGAGCCATGGCGTGCACATAGCCCAGGCTTGCGTTGTTGAAGGCCATGCCGGCCAGGAACTGGGCATAGGCCATCTGCTCGCGGGCATGGAGATCCTCCCCCTGATGCACGGCGGTGCGAAGGTGTTCGGCAATCAGTGCGATGGCCATCACGGCGCTGGCATCGGTGACCGGGGTGGCGGCGGTGGAGACATAGGCCTCAATGGCGTGGGTCAGGGCATCCATGCCGGTGGCGGCGGTGAGGCCGGCGGGCTTGGCCAGCATCAGTTCCGGGTCGTTGACCGACATCAGCGGCGTGACGTGTTTGTCGATGATGGCCATTTTCACCTGACGGGATTCGTCGGTAATGATGCAAAAACGGGTCATCTCGGAGGCGGTACCGGCCGTGGTATTGATGGCGATGAGCGGCAACTGCGGCTTGTCGGAGCGATCCACCCCCTCGTAATCCTTGATGCTGCCCCCATTGGCGGCCACCAGGGCGATGCCCTTGGCACAGTCGTGGGGTGAGCCGCCGCCGAGCGAAATGACGCAGTCACAGCCGTGGGCCCGGATCATCGCAAGACCCGCCTCGACGTTGGCCACGGTGGGATTGGGTCTGGTCTCGTCGAACACCACGGCACCGATGCCGTGCTCGGCCAGGAGGGCGGCAAGCCGGCCCACCACGCCAATCTGGCCCAGGATCTTGTCGGTGACGATGAGCGCCTTGCGATAGCCATGTCCCTGGATATCCGCTGCCGCTTCCTGCAGGCAGCCCGCCCCCATCAGGTTGATTGCGGGAATGTATAACTTGAATGTCGCCATGATGGACTCCGTATGATTAGCCATTAAGTGGTATGCGGGCGCCAACATAACAGCGTCGGAGGGGATGAGAAGGGGTCAATGGTATCTCGTTTGCAACTTTGTGGACTCGATCGCGCTCTTTAAATGGACGGTCGCTCAAGGCTTGACAAGGGATGGGAGTGCAAAAGGAACGTAAAAACGTTTTTCAAGAAATTCATCATCTTAGCAAACGTTTCGCGCCATTTTTGTCAGCTTTGAAGCGCAGAAGTGTGAGGCGCATCAAGGAATTGGAAAGCGCTTTCGACCATAGTTGGCGCCTCCCCGGATGAGGGGACACCGGCTTGAAAGTACCGTAAAGAATCACCTTAACTGCACTCGGCTGCCATGCGGCGGGGCGCAACCAGGAGTCCACTATGTCTGATGTATTTCACTTGGGTTTGAAAAAAGCGGATCTGCAAGGCGCCACCCTGGCGATCGTCCCCGGTGACCCCGAGCGCGTGAAGCGCATCGCAGAGCTGTTGGACAACCCGGTGCACCTGGCCAGCCATCGTGAATTCACCACCTGGCGCGGCGAGATGGACGGCAAGGCCGTGATCATCTGCTCCACCGGTATCGGTGGCCCGTCCACCTCCATCGCGGTGGAAGAGCTGGCCCAGCTGGGTATCCGTACCTTCCTGCGCATCGGCACCACCGGCGCCATCCAGCCGCACCTGAACGTGGGCGACGTGATCGTCACCACCGGCTCCGTGCGCCTCGACGGTGCCAGCCTGCACTTCGCGCCGATGGAGTTCCCGGCAGTGGCCGACTTTGACTGCACCACCGCCCTGGTGAACACCGCCAAGGAGCTGGGCTCCAAGCTGCATGTGGGCGTCACTGCTTCTTCTGACACCTTCTACCCGGGTCAGGAGCGTTACGACACCGTATCCGGTCGCGTGGTACAACGTTTCCAGGGTTCCATGAAAGAGTGGCAAGCCATGGGCGTGCTGAACTACGAGATGGAGTCCGCGACCCTGCTGACCATGTGTACCAGCCAGGGCCTGCGTGCGGGCATGGTGGCCGGTGTCATCGTGAACCGTACCCAGCAGGAAATCCCGAACGCCGAAACCATGGCGAAAACCGAATCTGATGCCATCAAGATCGTGCTGGGCGCCGCTCGCAAGCTGATCTGATAGCACCACACCGAGTGGGGGGTGGGGGCCGTTGCGAAAGCGCGGCCCCTATCTTTATCCGCCGTTTGCCCCTTTTGCCTTCCTGGCCCTGCTTTCCCCCTTCTTCGTTACCCCTGTTGCACCGTCATGGCCGCCAGTGGCTGCGCAAAGGGTGCCTCACAGCGGATCTGTACCGCTTCGCCGCTCACCGGGTGCACAAAACCGAGTTCACTGGCGTGCAGCATCAGTCTGGGGGCTCGTTCGCAGCCTGGCGGGAGCAGGCCGCCATAGAGATCGCATCCCAGGATGGGATGGCCCAGCCACTGGCTGTGGATGCGCAGCTGGTGGGTGCGCCCGGTTTCCGGTACCAGCCTGACCCGGGTCAATGGCACCGGCTGGCCTGCCCCCTCCAGGGTGAGCCGCTCCATCACCCGATAGCGTGAGCGGGCGGGTTTGCCGCTGGCGGCGCAGATGCTCATCAGCGGGAACAGCGCCGGATCCTTGGCGATGGATGCGTCGATGACGCCCTCATCCACCGCCAGATGGCCGCAGAGCAGTGCCTCGTAAGCCTTGCTCACGGTGCGCTGGCTGAACTGGTGGCAGAGCAGGGCGTTGATGTTCTTGTTTTTGGCCACCACCATGACGCCCGAGGTGCCAAAGTCGAGGCGGTGCACCAGGGTGCAGCCGGGGTAATCCTGTACCAGCCGGTAGTGGACCGAATCGAGGTTCTGCGGGTTCTTGCCCGAGAGGCTCAGCAGGCCGCTCGGCTTGTTGATAAGCAGCAGATGCGCATCCTCAAACAGGATCTCGATGGTGGCGGCGCAGGGCGGGGCGATGAAGATGTCGACGATGACGGACATGGGGCAGCCGGACGATGAAGGGGGAGGGATCATACCCGAACGATGGCGGCGCGGCGAATCTGGGTGTCCGCTCCCAAGGCCTGTCGCCAAGTACTTGATCTCGTTGGTTGAGGCGTTTTGTGACTCCCTCCTGAGTTCATCTGGCCATCTCTTGCTAAGGTATGGCTCCCTGTCATGTTGTAAGGAGTCTGTCCATGGCGTTGCCCGTTATTCTCGATTGCGATCCCGGCCACGATGATGCCATCGCCCTCATTCTGGCGCTGGCGAGCCCCGAGCTGAAGGTGCTGGCGGTCACCACCAGCGCGGGCAACCAGACCCCGGACAAGACCCTCAACAATGCCCTGCGCATCCTGACCCTGCTCGGCCGCGACGACATCCCGGTGGCGGCGGGGGCTGCCAAGCCTCTGGCCCGTGAGCTCATTATCGCCGACAACGTCCATGGCGAATCGGGGCTGGACGGCCCAGAACTGCCGGAGCCCGCCTTTGCTCCCCGGGCGATGAGCGCCCTTGAACTGATGGCAAGATGTCTGCGCGAGAGCCCGGAGCCGGTCACCCTGGTGCCGACCGGGCCGCTCACCAACATTGCCCTCTTGCTGGCGGCCCACCCCGAGCTCAAGCAGAAGATCGCCCGCATCGTGCTGATGGGGGGCGCCGCCGGTGCGGGCAACTGGACCCCCGCGGCGGAATTCAATATTTATGTGGATCCCGAAGCGGCCGATATGGTCTTCAAGTCGGGGCTGCCCATCACCATGTGCGGGCTGGACGTGACCCACGAGGCCCAGGTGATGGACGAGGATATCGAGCGGGTACGCGCCATTCCCAACCCGGTGGCGCAGTGCGTGGCACAGCTGCTCGACTTTTTCATGATCTATCATCGGGATCCCAAGTGGGGATTTGCTGGCGCGCCGCTCCATGACCCCTGTACTATCGCCTGGCTGCTGGCGCCCTCCCTGTTTCACGGGGTGGAGTGCCGGGTCGATATCGAAACCGGCGGGACCCATACCCTGGGGATGACGGTGGTGGATCGCTACGACCTGACCGGCAAACCGGCCAATGCCCTGGTGCTGCTGGGGCTCGACAGGGTAGGTTTCATCGAGTTGCTGGTGCAGCGACTGCGCTCATTTGGTTGAAATCCTGGACATCGGATAAGGGGTTGGGAATGTGGAAAGGGACGTTGGCGCTGCTGACATGCATGCAACTGACGGGGTGCGCGACCCCGTTCGAGAAGATGTGGCAGGGGCTGGCGACCTGCGAGCTGGACACCCTTCATCTCGACATCGAGACCGGGCGCCCGGCCAATCCGCAGCTCGCCATGTATACCCCTGACAAGGTGAGCGAGGGCTTTGCCTGGTACAAGGTCCATCAGGAGTTGCACGGCCTGCCCATCGTCGGCTTCCTGGTGCCAGCCTCCACCTTCGAGGTACATGCCCTCTTCGTGGATACCCCCATCGCCAATGCCCGCAGGCTGACCCACAACGCCTATGGCAGCGAATTTTCCGACGAGAGGCTGCATGACGAGGGGATGGCCCCCCTGTTGCTGCGCGACCCCAACAATCCCAAGCGCTCCATCATCGACTGCACCCGGGGTGAGTCGGCGGAGCCGCTGCCGGAAGCGTCTTTCGGCGAAGGGGAGTGAGTCCGGGGGAGGGCAACGGGATATCAGGCCAGACAAGAAAGGGGCCAGCCGCAAGGCTGGCCCCTTCTCTATGGGAGCAGACCCGGGTCCGGGGTGTCAGGGATACCCCAGGGTCTGCCTGATGACGGGAAGCTGCGCAGCAATCCAGGCCGGATTGATGGGCCCCCAGTCGCTGATGCGGTAGTGCCCGTGCAGATGGCGAGCCCCCTCGGTCTGCTCGAAGGCGCACTGGATGTCGAGCTCAGCCAGGGCGCTGAGGGTGTCCTGGGCGGTGCGGCGCGGCATGCCGGTCGCCTCCATGATGGCGGGCACGGTGTCCGTGCCCTGACTGATGAGGTGAGCCACGTAGAGCCGGCGATAGAAGCTGGTGCGGGTCTTGCTCGGCTCGCTCATATCTCGTCCTCGAGGCGATCGAAGTAGCGCCAGGTGGCGATGGCCGCCTTGCCCATCACCAGGGCCCAGACACCGAACCAGAACCAGCGGAAGAAGCTCCAGGTGGAGGCATCGGGCTCGGTGCTCGCGATCTTGGTGACGTTGGGGAACATGGAGAACATGTTCACGCGCCAGCCGTAGGAGGTGATGATGGCCAGGCGTTTTTCGAACTCCATGGACTTGGCCTTGGCCTGGACGTCGGCGGCGTTGAACTTGAAGTAGAAGGGCCAGCCCCATTCGGTGTCTTCATTGCGAAACACCCGGATCTTCTCGCCGGGGCGTTCGGTGTAGATGTAATAGACGTCGGTGGTGGGGCCGTCAGCCGGGTTCTTCTGGCTGATGGGGCCATCCTTGTCGGTGCGCTTCACCTCCACCCCGGTGATGGTGGCGATGGTGTGCTCCGGCAGATAGAAATCGAGCCAGAGTGCGGAGAGCAGGGCGATGAGGCCGAGCATGATAAAAGCGGGTTTCTTGAACTTCAGGCTCATGATGATCTCTCGATGAGGGGGAGTGACGTGCCTCTACCATACCCACATTTGTGCATGCAGCCCAGCCCCCAATGACACCTTGATGGCAAAAACCCGTTTTAAACAGGAGGCGTGAAGGGGGAGGGGCAAGTGCGGGGCCAGCGCCGGGCCCCACGGTATCGAAGAGATCCTCGCAGTATCAGAGCTGGAACTGGGCGAGCTGCCTGCGCTGCTGCTCGGCGAGCTGTGACAGTTCGTGACTGGCGGCGGCACTCTGGCTGATGCCGGCGGCGTTCTGGTTCACGATCTCGTGGATGTTGGTGAGGTTGCGGCTGATGTCGGCGGTGACGCAGGATTGTTGTTCTGCCGCGGTCGCCACCTGGGCGTTGGCACCGTTGATCTGGTTGACCGCGTCCGTGATGCCCCCCAGCAAGGCCTGTACCTCGGCGGAGAGCTGCCGGTTGTGGCCGAGGATCTCCAGGGTCTGCTGCACGCCGCTGTTGGCGGAGAGGGACTGGCTCTGCAACTGCTCGATGATGGCCTGGATCTCCTTGGTGGAGTCCTGGGTACGGGCAGCCAGCAGGCGCACTTCGTCGGCCACCACCGCAAAGCCGCGGCCGCTTTCACCGGCGCGGGCCGCCTCGATGGCGGCGTTGAGGGCCAGCAGGTTGGTCTGCTCCGAAATGCTCTGAATGACTTCGATCACCTTGCCGATCTGCTCGGACTGGGACTTGAGCCTGGCCACCACAGTCGCGGCGTTCTCCAGACTGCCCGCCATGCGGCCGTTGGCCTCGATGCTTTCGGCAAACAGGGCCAGCCCCTGCTCGACCCGACTGTTGGCATCCCGGGCCAGCTCGTCGGCCAGGGCGGCGTTGTGGTTGACGTTGTCGGCGGTGCTGGCCAGCTCGGTGACGGCGGAGGCCACCTGTTCGGTCTCACCCCGCTGCTGCTGGGCGTTGACCTCTGCCTGGGTCATCACAGCGGCAAGCTCGGTGGCGGCGGAGGCCACATTGCCGCTGATGCTGGTCAGGGTCTGGATGGTGTTGGCAAGCTGGCTCAGGGTCCGGTTGATATCCCTGGCGAGCTGGCCCAGCTCGTTGTTGCCTTCGGCATTGGCACGCACGTTGAAGCGGCCGAGGGCGACGGCGTGCATCACCTCCTGCAACTGGCCGATGGGCTGCACGATGCGCCCGGAGATCCACCAGCCACCCAGCAGGGCCGCGATCAGGGTGCCCCCCATCAGCAGCAGGGTGCGCAGCAGGGTCGCGCGGTCGTGGGCCTGCTCCTCGGCAATCTCAGTCTGGGTCAGCTGATTGATGTGGACGGACATGGCATCGATCTGCTTGATGAGCGCCTCCCCCAGATCGCGAAAGTGCAGGCGGGCCTGCTCATAGGCGGCGGGATCGCCACTGCCTTGGTACTTGGCGGTCAGCAGGGGCAGCATGCTGCTGCGGGTATGGCCGAGGTAGGCCTGCAGGGCGGCCGCGACCTGACGGTTGTCCTGCTCGGCACCGGTGACAACCAGTCTGGTCAGGATGGCGCCAATCTCCTGTTCGGCGGCGGAGAGCTGGGCCGGCAACTGGGCGAAGAGGGCCTCATCGTAGAGGCCGTAGATGGCGTTGGTGCGCAGCCGGTAGGTGGCGTGGATCAGGGCCGCAATGTCGTCCTTGTGGCGGGTGACGCTGGCGGTGGTTTCATTCATGTCCTGAATGGCACCGTCGATTTCCTGTTTGCTGATCACGGCCATCAGCAGCATCAACAGGCTGGCGAGCAGGAGAGGGATAAGCACTTGAAGACGAATGGACAGATTATTCAATGACATGAAAGATCCTAACCCGAAAGAGGAGTGAGGCGGTATCTTACACAGACGCGACAATCCTTGTCACAGGGTTTTTAATGCTGAATTCTTGCTGAATGAAAAGGTTTTTCTTGTGTTAAAAGAGTGTGATAGGCAAGATCGTCTGCTTGTTACCCTGGAGGTGTAGTGTGTCCGACTGGATTGATCCCGCCATCTTGGCGCTCTTTATTCCCACGTTCTTTTTTGTCTCAGTAACCCCCGGTATGTGCATGACCCTGGCGATGACCCTGGGCATGAGTCTGGGGGTGCGCCGTACCCTGCACATGATGTGGGGGGAGCTTGTCGGCGTCGGCCTGGTCTCCGTGCTGTCGGTGGTCGGGGTGGCGGCAGTCATGCTCAACTACCCGGCCCTGTTCTCAGCATTCAAATATGTAGGTGGCGCCTACCTGGTCTGGCTTGGCATCCAGATGTGGCAGGCCAAGGGCAAGATGGCCATCCCGGCGGATCTCTCGGCGGGCCAGCAGACCAGCTCCATGGGGCTGGCCGTGCAGGGGTTCGTGACCGCCATCGCCAACCCCAAGGGGTGGGCCTTCATGGTCTCCCTGCTGCCCCCCTTCATCAATGCAGCCAAGCCGATGGCACCCCAGATAGGGGCCCTGGTCGCGCTCATCCTGGTCATCGAGTTCTCCTGCCTGATGCTCTATGCCAGCGGTGGCCGCACCTTGCGCCATTTCCTCGCCAAGAGCGGCAATGTCACTCTGATGAACCGGATCGCGGGCTCTCTCATGCTGTTTGTCGGGGTCTGGCTGGCCTTCGGTTAAACACCCGCTCAATCAGCCGCCCTATGTGACGCCATGGGGCACCTGAAGATAGATGATGCAAAAAGGCCACCTCCCTGCTCGGGAGGTGGCCTTTTACATAGGCCCGTTTTTCATGGACTCATGGGGTCAGTCGGTCAGGCAGTCCGGATCGAACACGTATTCCCCGGCCAGCCAGCGCAGGATCTCGTTCACGCAGGCCTGATCCTGGAAAGGCAGGTAGCGGCTCTTGAGGTGGATGACCTGCTCGGGGGTGAGCTGGGTCAGACCGATGTCCTGGAAGAGCGGCAGGTCGGCCTGGATCATGGCGGAGATCTGCGGCCCGCAGGTGGCGTTGAGGGAAGCGTGCAGCGCCTTGTCAGGATCGTACTGCTTGCCGAGCTTGTAGCTCATGGGCAGGGTGGCGAGCGGCAGGGCCGAGAGGGCCGCCTGCTTCATGGGATTGACCGCATGGCCGCTCACGAGATCCGCCAGCTCTGCCGGACGGTTTTCGAAGGCGCGCAGGTGCAGGAAGCTGCTCGCCTTGCTGCCGTCATTGACCGGATAGTTGTCCCACAGGAAGGGTTTGCGATGGAGCCAGTCTGCGGCCTGTTTGAGGTGGGCAGCCGGATACTCGGTGGAGCAGACTTTGGGGCCGGTCCAGAAGACATCGATGCGCTTGTCGAGCCCCTGACCCAGATCCTGCAGATAGTGGGGGGGCATGGCACCGAACACCTTCTCCAGCACGGGATCCGTGCTGTAGTAGCTGGGGCAGAACAGCAGGCGGCCTGCATCGGTGTGGGCCGCGATGTCGTGGGCGATGGTGAGCTGCCAGTGGGCGAGATCCGGGGTGTCCCCCTTCATGTCGTCAAACAGGATCGCCAGGATATCGGGCTTGAGCGCCTCCTCGATGAGCCTCACCTTCTCCAGCAGGGCGGGTCGCTGGCGGGCATAGTCGTGATTGGCTCCCATGGGGCTCAGGCCCACCCCGAAGGCCAGACCGTTCTCCCGGCACTGGCGGGCGAGCTGGCACAGGGCTTCAAGCTGGTCGGCGGGCCAGGGGGTGGCCCAGTGCTTGCGCAGGTAGCCGTCTTCCTTGGGGGCGTAGAGGTAGAAGCCATAGCCGTGGCGGGGCAGCCACTGGGCGTAGCGGGCACGGGCTTCCCAGCTCCAGCCCTTGCCAAAGAAACCCTCGATGAGGCCCAGCTTGGGCGAGGGAGGATACAGACCGGACAACAGGGTTTGATAAGGCATGGTTCACTCCCTTCTCACACAAATGCGGGCTACGATGGCCGGCGCCTAGACGGGGTCTTCTTCCAGGAAGCGCACCCCTATCTTGCGGGGTACACCCTCTTCCATTTCCGCCACCGTCCAGAGCAGTCCCTGCCAGGCGACATGGTCACCGACCACCAGATTATCGCCCAACTGGTGGGCAATAAAATCGCCGAGGCTCTGATCCGCCACCTCGCTCACATCCAGCCCGTAGAGCGGGGCGAGATCCACCAGCCTGGCGTCGGCCTCCAGCAGGAAGTCACCGAAGAAGCGCGGGCCCAGATCCTGCTCCGGCGCCTGGCTGAAGAGCTGACCGAGGGCGGGCAGGTCGTGCTCGTGGCCGATGACGCAGAGGATGTCATCGGATTGCAGGCAGGTACTGCCCGAGGGGTGGAGCAGCTCCTGGCCGCGGAACAGGGCGCAGATGCGGGTGCCCTGAGGCATGCGCAGCTCCCGCAAGGGGGAGCCGATGCACCACTTCTCGGCGCTCAGGCGATAGACGAAGGTTTCCCACTGGCTGTCGAGATCGATTTCCAGCCCAGAGCGGTTGATGGGAGAGGGCGGGGCGGGCACCTCCACTCGCGCCAGCTTTGATGCCAGCGGCAGCGAGCTGCCCTGCAGGATGAGCGAGACCAGCACCACGAAGAAGGCGACATTGAAGTAGATCTGGGCATTGGGCAGCCCCGCCATCATGGGGAAGACCGCCAGGATGATGGGCACGGCGCCGCGCAGCCCCACCCAGGAGATGAACCAGCGCTCGCGGGGCGCGAAGTTCTTGAACGGCAGCAGTCCAATCCAGACCGACACCGGACGGGCAAACAGGATCATCCACATGGCCAGGGCCAGCGCCGGCAGGGCGATGGGCAGCAGCTTGTGGGGCGAGGCGAGCAGCCCCAGCACCAGGAACATGCCGATCTGGCTGAGCCAGGTCAGGCCGTCCAGCACGGAGAGGGTGGTGCTGCGGCTGCGCAGGGAGAGATTGCCAAGCAGCAGGCCGGTGAGGTAGATGGCGAGGATGCCGCTGCCCCCCACCGCCGTGGTGAGGGCGAAGATGAGCAGGCCGCCGCTCACCGTGAGCAGGGGATAGAGACCGGGGGCGAGTTTGGCACTGTTGATGAGCTTCCACAGCAGCCAGCCCCCCGCAAGGCCGATGCCAGCGCCCAGACCAAACTGCTTGACGAGTTGCAGCAGCAGGAAGCCGGCATCCAGCCCCTGCTGGGCGGTGGCCAGCACCTCGATCAGGGTGACGGTGAGAAAGACCGCCATGGGATCGTTGCTGCCCGATTCAATCTCCAGGGTGGCGCTGACCCGCTCGTTGAGGCTGCGCCCGCCGAGCAGGGAGAAGACCGCCGCCGCATCGGTGGAGCCGACGATGGCACCGATGAGCATCCCCTGCATCAGGTTGAGGTCGAACAGCCAGGCGGCGGCGAGGCCCGTGAGGCCGGTGGTGATGGCCACCCCGACCGTGGCCAGCGAGAGCGCGGGCCAGAGCGCGACCCGAAAGGAGGAGACCCGGGTGCGCATGCCGCCATCCAGCAGAATGATGGCCAGCGCCAGGTTGCCCACCAGGTAGGCGACCGAGTAGTCGGCGAAGTGGATGCCGCCGGGACCATCCTCACCCGCCAGCATGCCGACGGCGAGGAAGATGACCAGGATGGGGATGCCGACTCTGGAGGAGAGCGCGCTCAACAGGACACTGGCGCCCACCAACAGGGCACCGATGAAGAAGAAACTGTTGACGGTGGTGGCATCCAATGGCGAACTCCTTATGGCGGGCTGCAAAACAGGCACATTATATGCAGATTGACCCCCTTTGTGTGGCTTAATTGTGCATTGTTTTGCAGTTTTTTACGTTTGTTGCGCGGTTTTCAAGCAGGGCGAAGGCGAAGTGACCGCGCGGGAAAGCGAAGGGAAAGGGGGCAGTGGATGGGGATTTCAGGGCCGGCTCAGGGGGCGGCAGAGGGCGGAAAAATGCCGTGGTCGGGAAGGGGGCAGGAGCGCCGACGGGCTCCTGCGAGGGGGTCAGTCGTCCTCGTCGTCCTTGACCTCCCGGATCTTGTCCTTGTACTTGGGCAGCTGTTTCTCGAGCTGCTTCATGTCCTTGATGGCGTTGAGAAACAGGCCGAGCAAAAACAGCAGCGGCAAGCCTATCCATAACCACAAGCTCATCAGAATCTCCTTTCGTGGTGTGCCGGGGTGACATAGCGGGCCAGGATCTCGTCGAGATGAGCCAGGATGCACTCCTTGCCTTCAATATCCGCCCGTTCCAGACAAAGCGCCAGCGCCGCCGGATCCAGGGCCAGCCCGTCGGATTCGGGCGCGAAGCTCAGGTGCCAGGGCTCGTAGGCCACCCCCTGATCCGGTTGCTCCCCTTTTGCATAGGGCAGGAAGAAGCCGAAGTCGTTCATGTGATCGTCCAGCCACTCGCGCAAATCGGCAAACCAGCCGCCCGCCTCGTACTCCCAGGGTTCCAGCGCGAGCCGGGTGCCGGCGGGCAGGCAGTCCGGATCGTAGATGTCGAGATCCGTGCCCCAGTGATGGCGGCTGGTGCCGGGCAGGGCACTCCAGTGCAGGATGGCGTGCAGTCGCTCGGTCTCGCCCAGTTGCAGGGCATCGAGGGGCTGGTTGTTCGCATCCAGCAGAGGGCGCTCCCCGCGCCATTTGCCGTTCCAGATGGCGAGCTGGCGCTCGAAGCCGCGCCAGCTGGAGGCCGCCTGCAGGCTGAAACCGGCATGGGCGGCAGCCACCTGCATGTCGTTGAAGGCCGCCGCGGTGGCGGCGGTCAGACGATGGGGGCCGCGCCCCACCAGGATGAGGTGGCTCTCATCCAGCCCAAGCAGTTGATCCTGATTCATGGTCTGGTCTCTCTTGTCCGGAGCGCTGCTCATGCCAGCAGTCGTGCCAGCACCCCTTGGTACATGTCCGCCAGCAGATCCAGATCGTCCGCCTTCACGCACTCGTTCACCTTGTGGATGGTGGCGTTGACCGGGCCGAGCTCGATGACTTCCGCCCCGGTGGGAGCGATGAAGCGCCCATCGGACGTGCCCCCCGTGGTGAGCAGGGCCGGCTGCTGGCCGTTCACTGCCGCCACGGCGGCGACGGTGGCGTCCAGCAGGGCGCCGGTGTCCGTCAGGAAGGGTTGGCCGGAGAGGGTCCACCTCAGCTCGAAGTCCAGGCCGTGACGGGTCAGCAGCGCCTCGACCCGCTCGCGGATAGCCGCATCGGTGAGCTCGGTGCTGAAGCGGAAGTTGAACTGGACCTGCAGCTCCCCCGGAATGACGTTGGAGGCGCCGGTGCCGCCCTGGATGTTGGCGATCTGGAAGCTGGTGGGGGGGAAGTAGGCGTTGCCCTTGTCCCACTCGATGGCGGCAAGCTCCGCCAGCGCCGGGGCCGCCTTGTGGATAGGGTTGTCCGCCAGATGGGGGTAGGCGACGTGGCCCTGCACCCCGCGCACCAGCAGATCGCCGGTGATGGAGCCGCGACGACCGTTCTTCACCACGTCCCCGACCTGGGCGGTGGAGGAGGGCTCGCCGACGATGCACCAGCGGATCTTCTCGTTGCGTGCCTCCAGGGTGTCGATGACGCGCACCGTGCCGTTGATGAAGGGCCCCTCTTCATCCGAGGTGATGAGAAACGCGATGGAGCCCTTGTGGTCCGGGTGCTCGGCCACGAAGCGCTCGGTCGCCACCACCATGGCGGCCAGGGACCCCTTCATGTCGGCGGCGCCCCGGCCATGGAGCATGCCGTCCTTGATGGTTGGCTCGAATGGCGGGGTGTCCCACTTCTCCAGGGGGCCGGCGGGTACCACGTCGGTGTGGCCGGCGAAGCAGAAGAGGGGACCCTCGCTGCCACGGCGTGCCCAGAGGTTGGTGGTGTCCTCAAAGACCATGGGTTCGATGACGAACCCCAGGCGTGCGAGGCGCTCCGCCATCAGGGTCTGGCACCCTTCATCCAGGGGGGTCACGGAGGGGCGGCTGATCAGATCCTTGGCCAGTGTGATGACGTCCGACATCGGTGTTCCTTAACAGAAAAAGTTAACGGGAGAAGAGGGATTGATAGAGGTCTGCTTTGAAGCCCAGGGTCAGGGTACCGTCCTGGTCCAGCAGCGGGCGCTTGATCATGGCCGGGTGGGCCAGCAGCAGGTCACGGGCCTTGGCGGTGTCGAGCCCCTGTTTTTCTGCTTCCGGCAGGGCGCGGAAGGTGGTGCCACGGGTGTTGAGCAGGGCTTCCCAGCCCAGCTTGGCGAGCCAGAGATCGAGCTGTTCCGGGCTCAGACCGTCGGCGCGGTGATCATGAAAGCGGTAATCGATACCCGCCTCCTCCAGCCACTTGCGGGCCTTCTTGATGGTGTCGCAGTTATTGGGGGAAATGCCGTAGAGTACGACTTTACATTCGGTCTTGTTTTCCATGGAGTTCACCGTGTTCCGTTCAATGGGCCATAGCATACAGGCGATCACTATGCAGGGAAACGTGGCTGCCTTGGGCTGGTCGTCTGGCGATGGGCTGGTTCTGCTGCATCGCGGTCTTCTCGGCAAAAATAATTTCATCCGCATATTGTGTAAAGTGCCGATCTACTGATAGGCTCATCCCATCTTAATTTTCAGCCGTGCTCACTTGCTTCCGATGTGAGCCAATCGCAAAGGAGTTGCCATGAGTCGCCCCATCAAAGCCTATTCCTATATTCGGTTCAGTACCCCCAAGCAGGCGCAAGGGGATAGTTATCGCCGCCAGCTTCAGCAAGCTATGGATTACTGTGCTGAGCACAACCTCCAGCTTGACGACAAGACGATTGATGATTTCGGCACGAGTGCATTTCGTGGTGCCAACATGTCTGAAGGGGCGTTAGGTCGCTTCGTTGATGCTGTGAAGCATGGTGAGATTGAACAGGGGTCATACCTGCTGGTTGAGTCAGTAGACCGTCTGAGCAGGCAAGCAGTCGAAGAGGCTCTCGAACAGTTCCTAGCTATTGTGAGGGCGGGGATCGTCATTGTAACCCTCTCCGATAAGCAGGTCTTTCGTAGAGGTCAGGTGGACTTCACCAAGCTAATAGTCTCAATCGTCTACATGGCCCGTGCGAATGATGAGTCAGAGATGAAAAGTCGTCGGAGCCGTGCAGCATGGTCAAATGGCCGTGAGCAGGCAAGAAAGAACAACAAAGTGATAGCTAACTCCCGTTTACCTTCGTGGCTCACTAGGGATGGGGAGCAAATCGTCCCTATCCCCGAACGAGTAGCCATAGTGAACGAGATGTTTGAAATGGCGAAGTCAGGCTGTGGATATGAGCAGATTGCTAAGGTATTCCTAGACAAAGGCTACAAAACATTCGGCAAAGAGGCTGACTGGCGTCCGGCAGGTATTCAAGCGGTCATCAAGAGTCAAGCGGTGATCGGTGTTTTCCAACCACATGTTATCGAGAACGGTGAGCGAGTGCCTGCTGATGAGCCAATCTTGGGGTACTACCCCACGATAGTCTCCCCAGCCCTGTTTGAAGAGGTGCAACACCTTATCAGCAAGAGAAACAAGCATAGTGGTTCCTATCGCAAGGGAACCTTTAACAATCTCTTCAGTGGTGTACTTCGCTGTCAGTGTGGTGAGTCATTACGTTATCAGAACAAAGGGCGAGCAGGGAGCCCAAGAAACTATCTGGTTTGTCCCAAGCAAAACACCGCTGGGTGCAAATTACCGAACATGCTTTACGACAAGATTGAACCACAACTTTTGCAAGCAGTGTTCTTGCTGAACAGGGTAATGAAGCAACGGGTTGAGGGGGAGGATAAAACAATCGCTCTTAGAACCATGCTAGCCGAATTACGAGTTCAGCTAGAGGTTGAGACCCAAAAGAGAAAGAAGGCAGCTCAACTTGTGCTGGATAACGATAATGATGCGGATTATCGAGTCTTGTTCGAGCAGTGCAAGAAGAAGACGCAAGCCTTAGAAGAGCAAATTCAACGAGCTGAAAGTGACCTTATGAGCCGGGAGCTATCAGTGAAAACGCTCAAATACATCGTAGATCCTGAAGACCTGAGAAGTACGGAGCAACGCCAACGATTCAACGGCCAGCTGAAAACAGCGTTGAAGGAAATTCGATTCCGTTTTGATGGCGGCTATCTGTGGGCTGAGTATATGGACATTGATGGTAGTCGCGTATTGACGCAGATCTTTGAAGACAAGTTGGCGGGGAGTTCGATTTATGACGGGTCGAGCTACCTAGTAAGAAAGACTCAAACTGAAGCGCCTTATGGTGTTGACCCTTCTGTTATGCAACAGGAGATGAACGATTACATTCGAAATCTCCAGAAGAATGATGATGGTACAGATCCGGATTTCGAAGATTTGAGCTCGGAATATTCCAAGTAAAAAGCTGTGATGAGGTGCTATTGAACATGACAGCAATTTTCATTGGCCAACCTGCCCGAGGAATCATCGACCCAGAAGCATTGCTATCTCAGATACCTGGTGTGAGCCAGCGAAGCACTCGGCGATTCAGTCAGTATGTCAGGCAGGCAATAGACAATCTCCGGCAGGTGCAGGGACTCGACCTGCCGGAGGTTCCTGAACCGGATAATGGATTGGGGACGTGGACTCCCTTACAAGCCTTGGCTGTGTTGACCTATGGCCCCAGCTCTCACTTGAACCTGAGGCTAATAGCGGAGATTGAGCAGCTTACCGGGCTGGAGTTACCGCACGATGAAAGGCAAAGCCGCCATGAGGCTGCATTTTACGTGGAGTACTTGACCCCGCTACTTACCTGTTTTGAAGAACAGCAGCCGGGTTTGCGAATCGAAGTGATCCCGCAATTTACTTGCGGCCCTTACCGGGTGGATTTTCGGGTAGATTTGCAGTGGTTCGACCCAAACGGGAAGTATTTTGACAAACCTATCCGGCAGGAAACCTACTTGCTGGAGTTTGACGAAAAAGAGCATCTGGAGCCAGTGAACCGCAAAGCAGACCAGCAGCGTGATACTTGCATCGAGCAGCAGACGGGCCTCAGACCGCTCAGGATTCGCCATGAGGAGCAAGAGCTGTGGGCTACCATTTGCCGGACTCAGGGACGCATCCTAAGCGTTGAGGAGTACCTGCAAGGGCTGCTGGGGGCGATGGCAGAACCGGGCAAAGGCCCACATATCGATATCACGCGAGAGTCTGCCCAGAGTGCTTATACCTGCGATTCTGCCGGGTATCTACGATATCCAGCTCAGCCGGGACGAGACCTTAAAGCGATTGCAGAGCGGCTTGGCTGGCGGTTGAGTCAGAGGCATAGCGGCAATCTGGCCTATCACCGTCTGACCCCGCCGCGAGTGACGGCCAATCGACACATTTTGGGGTGATGTGTCTGGTCGATTTGAGTCTCATCGACACATCCAAGAACGTGTTCATGGGCTTTTCGGCGACATGTGTCTGATGTGTCGTTTGTTCCAGCCCGATATATATACCCGTTTAGTTACTCTGACTCTTATCTATTTACTGCACCGAGGGGGGAGCTTACCAGCCACCCGAAGGAGAGATTCCGAGAAGATTGCAACGATCTTGCCCGGTTGATTGCCCGGCAAAAACAATCCCAAACCCCACCAGCACAAGGAAAACGAGCAGGCAACATTCAGACCAAACGCCGGTATAAGCCAGATGAGACCAACACCATAGGAGAATCCCATGGAATACATCACATCTGGCCCCTTGTCGGGAGCCATCCAGCAAGGAGCAGGCGTATGAATGAGCAGCAAGGAAACCCGTTACTGAAAGCGTTGGAGGCGGCACTGCTGGCAGCCTTGGGCGTCCTCATTAAGGAAGCCGTCAACTCGATGCAGACACCGCCGCCTCCGCCGAAGGAGCCGGACGCTCAATAGACCATGCCCGTGTGACAGACCGGAGGCCCCCCGGCAACCCCTGTCACACGGGTTGGTTTTCGAGTTTTGACACGTTTTTCTTGCAGGGTCTTGAGCCTATTGGGAGGCTATCATGGCAATCATCGGGTATGCCCGTGTCTCGACCACGGGGCAATCGCTGGAGCAGCAACTGACAGCTCTGGCGGAGTGTGAAAAAGTTTTTCAGGAGAAGGTCAGCGGTAGCAAGACGGATAGGCCGCAACTACAGGCAATGCTCGAATTTGCCCGCTCTGGAGACGTGCTAAAGGTGACCAAATTGGATCGTCTGGCCCGGAACACCCGGCACTTGCTGGAGATCACAGACCAGCTACACGCCAAAGGGGTAACATTACAGATCCAGAATCTGGGCATCGATACGGCCACACCGACAGGCAAACTGATGCTGACCATGATCGGGGCCATCGCCACGTTCGAGCGGGAAATCATGCTGGAGCGTCAGGCGGAAGGGATCGCCTTGGCAAAGGCAAAAGGAGTCTACAAGGGCCGCAAGCCGACAGCGATGGAGAAGCGGGACGAGGTGCTGCATCTTCTATCGCAAGGTATCGCTAAAGCATCAGTGGCAAAACGGTTGGGTATCAGTGTGTCGAGCGTTCATCGTATCATGGCGCTAGAACTAGACTAGGTTCTCTGCTGGAAGGTTTGTTGAACCATCTATTCGCTATGTAGAATGCAAGCAAATCGGCCGAGTTGTTCAGCAACTGGAATCGCAACTTGAGATCGCAATCCTATGAGCACAATGACATTCACTGAAGCTTCAGCTGTAGCAAAAGCAAATCCTGGCTCTGTACTAAGGCGGCTGCCGAATGGCCAATTTGGCGTTGTCTTATCCGATGGGTCTTGGGTTGGAAATAATGGTGTGTCGACGAACCTTTCATCAGGTGGCTCTCTTAGTCATCAGGTAGAAGTTTCAGCGAATGCTACCGATGACCGACAGTTGCAAAAGGAAGTCGAATCCAAGATAAGGGATCGAACACGAGACTTGTTGCAACAGCGTGGGGAAGTGATTGCAGAAAATGAGCGTTTAACAGCATTTCTTCACAAGGCTAAAAGCACAATCAGCAAGCTGACTGATGAAATTTTACAGTTAAAGACTTCTCTTAAAGATAAACAAACTCAACTAGATTCAGTAGATAGGCCTCTAGAACGAAAGATTGCGGCTATCGAGACTGTACTTGCGGATAAAGAAAAAGAAATTATCGATCTTGTCAATAAAAATAAGCAGTTGCAGGATCGAATAGATTTAGTTTCTGCAGAGGAATTGTCTAGGATTGACCAGATATTAGAAGATAAAGCCCAAAAGCTTTTGACACGTATAGTGCTCCAGTGCACATGCAATGGTGTGATTGAGAACTGCTCTCGATGTGGCGGCAGAGGTGAATACGTCGTTGATGGTAATGGAAACCGGTACGTGGGAAAACGGTACGTGTAGGTTATAGATATTAGTGGTACAAGTTCTAAGAGTTTAAATTTAATAACTTCAATAAAATCAGTCCATTAGTGATTTCCTGGTAGCTATGGTTCAAAGCCCAAGTATTTCTTGGGCTTTTTTTGTGGCTCTTATAATAAAAACCTCTCGCAGTTCTTGATGCCATAGAGGGTGGTGGCCATGGGGGATCCTTTGTCTGCGGGCCGGCGGCCCTGAAATCGTGCAAGGGCCCGATTCTGGCATTGTGGCCCCCCCATGGCAACGCTCATGGCCGGATGGGCTGGTTTTACCAGTCAGGCCGAGTGGAGAAGGGAGGGGGCCGCGCGCCAGCACACGCTGGTCTGGGACGGGATGCGCTGCGGCATCAAAGGGGGAGACCGGGGGCAGGAGGCCCTTATGCTGCACACCTGGCCGGATAGGACGACAGGGGGCAGGGAGCCTCACAGGGAAGCACACCTGGCCGGATGGGGCCGCTGGGGCCGGGGAAGAAACGGCGGGGGCCAAAAACCAGAACGCGCCTGCTGGTCTGGGCGCGTTCCGGATTCAGGGGGCGGCACTCAGTGCAGGGTGGTCCACTCGTGATCGAAGACCCGTGCCCGCTCCCAGGGGGCATCCGGCAGGCTGGAGGAGAGGCCGGCGTATTTGCCCACGTCATCCATCACGATGGCGGAGAGAATGGGCAGGTGATTTTCGGTGCAATACATGCGGATGCGTTGCAGCAGGGTACGCAGTTCATCCTGGCACTGCTCCAGCCCGGCCTGCCTGGCCAGTTTGGAGTAACGAATGGTGGTGCGTTCCTTTGCAGACTCGACGAGGATGTCCCACAGCTTGCAGTCGCAGGTCGGGGTGCCTGCGGTGGCTTGGTTTGTCATAACTCTCTCCGGTGCGAAATGGTCGCTCTGTGTCGACGGGCATCTTGGCCAGTTCACCCCGGCGGGATGTTGATCCAACGCAAACAAAGTGGCGGTTGTCGGTCAGGGATACCCTGGGGAGCATTCTAGATCCAGTTCCTTGATGTTAAATGTCGTTTTTAGTTTTATTTTCGGAATAAAAATCTACAGCAGTTTGCTTTTTCCATCTTTCTTGATGGTGATCAAGAGGAAAGGGGAGATCCCCCACTAGATTGCGCTTCTCGATAATCTTGTCAGGAGTGCACCTTGGAACTCGTCTTCGTCTTGCTCGTGCTGATCGCCGTGGTCTACGGCATCATCAAGGATTACAACCCGCAGGCGGTGCTGGCGCTGGCGGGCATGGCCCTCTTCACCGTCGCCTACTGGCTGGGACTGCACCCCATTCTGCCCGCCGACAAGAGCACCGGCTTCGCCCTGTTCGACCTGTTCGAGGTGTTCAAGGGGATCTTCTCCTACCGTGCGGCGGGGCTCGGCCTCACCATCATGGCGGTGGCGGGCTTTGCCACCTACATGTCCCATATCGGCGCCTCCCAGGCCCTGGTGCGGGTGGCGGTCAAACCGGTGGCGGGCATCCAGTCCAGCTACCTGATGCTGGCCATCTGCTACCTGGTGGCGGTCTTCGTCTCCCTGTTCGTCACCTCCGCCACCGGCCTTGGCCTGCTGTTGATGGTCACCATGTACCCTGTGATGCGCAACCTCGGCATCAGCCCGGCTTCCGCCTGCGGCGTCATCGCCACCTCCCAGGCGTTCGAAATCGGCCCGACCCAGACCAACGCCATCTTCTCCGCCGGTCAATCCGGCATGGATCCCACCAGCTACTTCGTCGACTACCAGATCTGGCTGGTGGCCCCCATGCTGCTGGTGACCATGGTGCTGCACTTCTTCTGGCAGCGGCACTGTGACCGTCAGGAGGGCTGGGATCCGGCCCTGCATCGCGGCGAGCACGCGGAGCTTGACGAAAAAGGGGCGGACGAGGTGGCCGCGCCAACCTGGTACGGCCTGCTGCCCATCATCCCCTTCGTACTGATGATGACCTTCTCCAAGCTCCTGGTGACCAGCATCAGCGTCAGCGTGGAGGTGGCCATGCTGCTGTCGGTCTTTATCGGCATGCTGTGCGAGCTGCTGCGCACCCGCTCGGTGCGCACCGCCTTCGCGGGGCTGTCGAGCTTCCTCGACGGCATGGGCAAGGTGTTCGGCCCCGTGGTGGCGCTCATCGTCTGTGCCGAGCTCTTCGCCGAATCCCTCAAGGCCATCGGCGCCATCGATACCCTGCTGCACTCTGCCAGCAATGCCGGCATCGGCAGCGGCCTGATGACCCTGGTGATGGTGGGGCTCATCATGGTGGCGGCGGTCATCATGGGCTCGGGCAACGCAGCCTTCCTCAGTTTCTCCTCCCTGGCCCCCGCGGTGGCAGCCAAGTTTGGCGTGCCAGCGGTGACCATGCTGCTGCCGATGCAGCTCGCCTCGAGCATCGGCCGCACCGTCTCCCCCATCGCGGCGGTGCTCATCGCCTGTGCGGGCATCGCCAAGGTCTCTCCCTTCGTGGTGGTCAAGCGCACCAGCGTGCCCATGGCGGGGGCCCTGGTGACGGCGCTGCTCCTCAACTATCTGCTGTTCATGTAAAGGCTCTGGTGTAGTAGAGGCGGCGGCCAGTTGATCCACGCTGGCCGACCGCCGTTGACGAGACGGCGTCGAGTGCCCGCCCACTCTTATCGTTGCAAAAACAGTCTGTGTTTTACGCAGATTGTTCCATGGAGAAGACAATGAACGACCTCACGCGCCCGTTTTCCCTCGATACCTATCTGGCGGATCTCGCCCCGCTCATCAACCTCGACTGCGGCACCCGCACCCCGGCCGGGGTGGCCCGGGTCGCCGACATCATGACCGAGAAATATGAGGCCATCGGCTGGCAGGTGACCCGCCACCAGTTCGCCGCCGAGTGCGGCCCCTGCCTCGAGGCAACCAATGCCCCGGGGGCGGATCACTACGACGTCATGCTGGTGGGCCACATGGACACCGTCTTCCCCGAGGGGACGGCGGCCAAGCGACCGCTGAAAATCGAAGGCAATCAGGCCTTTGGCCCCGGCGTCTCGGACATGAAGAGCGGCCTGCTCTCTACCTGGTATGCCTTGAAAGAGCTGGACCCGGCCGTGCTGGCCAGGCTCAAGGTGCTGGTTTGCTGCAACTGCGACGAGGAGATTGGTTCCCCCTGGTCCAAAGCGTGGCTGGTGGAGCGGGCCAGACAGAGCGGCTGCGTGCTGGTGGCCGAGGCGGCCCGCCCGAGCGGGGATCTCATCAGCGCCCGCAAGGGCAATGCCAAGTACCGCATCACCTTCCACGGCAAGGCCTCCCATGCCGGTTCGGCCCTGGCACAAGGGATCTCCGCCATCACGGAGCTGGCCCACTGGGTGCTCGCCATCAACCAGCAGGTCAACATGGAAACCGGTACCACCATGAACGTGGGGGTGGTGCAGGGGGGGACCGGCGTCAACGTGGTGCCCGACTTTGCCGAGGCGATCGTGGATCTGCGCTTCTGGCGCAACGAAGAGGCGCAGGCGGTGCACGACCGGCTCACCTTCATGGCCAACAACCCCTTCCTCGCCGGTTGCCGGGTCGAGGTGGCGCGCCAGAGCTTCAAGCCCGCGATGCGCCCGAGCGGCGACACCGAGGCCCTGATGGCACTGGTGGAGGCGGCAGGCAGGGAGGAGGGAGTCCCTTTCACCTGGCTGGAGGCCGGTGGCGGCTCCGATGCCAATTTCACCGCGGCGGCCGGGGTGCCGTCCCTCGATGGCTTCGGCCCCATGGGGGGTGGCTTTCACTCGGAGGCGGAGTTCCTGCTGCTGGACAGCATCGAGCCGCGCATCCGCCTGCTTAAGCGGGTGCTGGGCAAGCTGGCCAACTAGGTCAACGTTAAGGACAAGCAAAACGGGAGGCCAGCGCCTCCCGTTTTTTATGTGTCGCCCTCGTGAGAGGTCATTCCTCGTCCTCCAGCAGATAGGCGAGGTGCTCCTGGCGCGCCACCTGCCAGTGGCCGAGTGTCAGCGGCGCCGCAAACCCGGGGCCGTCGGTCACCATGGTGTGGTACTCCCCCTGCTCGCCGCAGGCATCGAAGCCCCGGGTTGCCGCCAGTTGCTGCAGATCGCTGAGGGTGCCAGCATCGAGCCTGCGCCCCACCCACTCGGTGGCCAGTACCCGGGTATCGACGCAGGAGAGGTGGGCGACGATGCCGCGGGCCAGCATGTCCGCCAGCAACGCCTCGCGGGGTTGTTGCCAGAGCGGGGTGTGAACGGTGAGCCCCAGGGGGCGACAGCGCTCGCGGATCCAGTTCGGCGCGCCCCCCACGCTGTCGATGTCGCCGGTGACGACCCCATCGAGTTGCCACTCCTCTTTCAATGCCGCCAGGGCCCGTTCATAACCGAGATCGAACGGCGCTTCGATGGTGACCAGCCGATGGGGCAGTGCGAGGGCCGCCGCCTGACGGCGAACCTGTGACAGGGGATGGGCGAGAAAGCGGGGCGCTGGCGGGGCAAAGGTGATCAGGGCCACCACCTGATGGCCCGCTTCCCGGGCGTGGCAGAGGGCCTGCATGGCATCTTTGCCGCCGCTCCAGAGCAGGATGACGCGAGACATGGGGGATTTCCGCAAAGAAAAGAGGGGTCATGCTACCCAGAGTGGGGGGCGATGGCAAAGCGCGGGCCGGGGATGCGGGGATAAAAAAGCGGCTCCCACGGGGGAGCCGCTCGCACTGGGTGCCTGTTACAGCAGGATGCTGGTCAGGATGAAGCCCAGGGTACAGGAGGTCACCACCCCGATGAGGCCGGGAATGATGAAGCTGTGGTTGATGATGAACTTGCCGATGCGGGTGGTGCCGGAGCGGTCGAAGCCGATGCAGGCGAGATCGCTCGGGTAGGTCGGCAGCACGAAGTAGCCGTAGCTCGCCGGCAGGAAGGCGATCAGCAGCTTGGGTTCGACCCCCAGCGCCAGCCCCATGGGGGCGATGGCGGTCAGCGCCGCGGCCTGGCTGTTCACCAGCTTGGAGATGAGGAAGAGCACCAGGGCGTAGGTCCAGGGCTGGGCCTGCACCACGTGGGCCAGGGTCTCTTTGAGCAGCGGCATGTGGGCCTGGAAGAAGGTTTCGCTCATCCAGGCGACCCCGAACACGGAGAAGATGGCGACCATGCCCGCCTTGAAGACGGCACCGTTGGCGATCTCCCCCGGCTTGACCTTGCAGCGCATCAGTATGATGGCGCCGGCGATCAGCATCATCATCTGGATCACCAGGTTCATGGAGAGGGGGCCCGTCTTGTCCTTGATGGTAAAGACGGGGCGCAGTGCCTCATCAGCCCCCAGCAGCACCACGGCGGCGATGGCGGCGAAGAAGATCCAGGTCGACCAGTAGGCCTCTTTCGGGAACTTGGTATTGAGCAGGGTCTCGCCACCGCCGTAGATGAAGTCGCGCTGGGCGGGGTCCTTGATCTTGGCCTGGAACTCCTCGTCCTTGTCCAGATCCTTGCCGCGGCGCAGGCTCCACAGGGCCGCGACCATGACGCCGGTCAGGGAGGAGGGGATGGCCACCATCAGGATGTCGAGCAGACCGTAGGCCTGACCCACGCCGTGGGCCGCCGCCAGGATGGAGACCATGGAGACCACGGCCACCGACACCGGCGAGGCGCAGATGGCCATCTGGGAGGCAACGGAGGCCACCGCCATGGGGCGCTCGGGGCGAATGTTCTTTTGCAGCGCGATGTCGGCGATGATGGGGAACATGGTGTAGACCACGTGGCCGGTACCGCACAGGAAGGTGAGGGTCCAGGTGGTGAGCGGCGCCAGCAGGGTGATGTACTGGGGGTGGCGGCGCAGCAGGCGCTCGGCCACCTGCATCATCAGGTTGAGGCCACCGGCGGTCTGCAGGGTGGCGGCGCAACCGATCACCGCGAGTATGGTCAGCATCACCTGCACCGGCGGTTCGCCCGGCACCAGGCCGAAGACGAAGGTCAGCAGGAAGAGACCGATGCCGCTGATGAGACCCAGCCCCATGCCACCAAAGCGGGTTCCCAGCAGCAAGCAGCCGAGTACCACCAAAAATTCCATCAAGATCATTCCATTACCTCGTGTGGTTGAATCCATGTCCCCATCGGCCAGGGCCCCGGGATCATCTGCCGTTATTTACCCCTTTAGGGAGTGATGTCATTCTGCCCTCCCTAAAGGGGTAAAAATTTGCGTTGCTTCAACAACTCGCCTTTTTCCGATTTAAGTGCATAAAAACTACGGCAGACTCGCTTTACCGGGGCCAAATCTGGTCCTGCTTCAGGGGCAATGGGAATACGAAGGGGAAACGACGGGCACAAAAAAGCCGACCCAGGGGTCGGCTTTATGCGATTCGCGTGTTGTCCGCGATCAGAACTCGGCGGTACGGGGGGTACGCGGGAAGGGGATCACGTCGCGCACGTTGCCCATGCCGGTCACGTAGACCACCAGACGCTCGAAGCCCAGGCCGAAGCCGGAGTGCGGCACTGTGCCGTAGCGGCGCAGGTCGCGGTACCACCAGTAGTCTTCCTTGTTCAGGCCCATCTCGGCCAGACGGGCATCCAGCACCTCGAGACGCTCTTCACGCTGGGAGCCGCCGATGATCTCGCCGATGCCCGGGGCCAGCACGTCCATGGCGGCAACGGTCTTGCCGTCGTCGTTGAGGCGCATGTAGAAGGCCTTGATGTCTTTCGGGTAGTTCTTCACCACCACCGGGGACTTGAAGTGCTCCTCGGCCAGATAGCGCTCGTGCTCGGAGGAGAGGTCGATGCCCCAGGAGACCGGGAACTCGAAGCTCTTGCCGCAGTTCTTCAGCACTTCGATGGCGTCGGTGTAGTCAATCTGGGCGAAGTCGGAGGCAACGAAGCGCTCCAGACGGCCGATGGCGTCCTTGTCCACGTGCTGGGCGAAGAACTCCAGATCGTCGCGGCGTTCCGCCAGCACGGCGTTGAAGACGTACTTCAGCATGGCTTCGGCCAGGGCGGCGTTGTCTTCCAGGTTGGCGAAGGCCACTTCCGGCTCCACCATCCAGAACTCGGCCAGGTGGCGGCTGGTGTTGGAGTTTTCGGCGCGGAAGGTCGGCCCGAAGGTGTAGACCTTGGACAGGGCGCAGGCGTAGGTTTCGACGTTCAGCTGGCCGGACACGGTCAGGAAGGTCTCCTTGCCGAAGAAGTCCTTGTCATAGTCCACCTTGCCTTCGGGGGTGCGCGGCAGGTTTTCCATGTCCAGGGTGGAAACGCGGAACATCTCGCCGGCCCCTTCGGTGTCGGAGGCGGTGATCAGCGGGGCCGCGATCCAGAGGTAGCCCTTTTCGTGGAAGAAGCGGTGAATGGCCTGGGAGAGGCAGTTGCGCACCCGGGTCACGGCACCGACGATGTTGGTGCGGGCACGCAGGTGGCCCTGCTCGCGCAGGTACTCGATGCTGTGGCGCTTGGCAGACATGGGGTAGGTGTCCGGATCTTCGACCCAGCCCACCACCTTGACCTCGGTGGCCTGCAGTTCGAACGCCTGGCCGCTGCCCTGGGACTCGACCACGGTGCCGGTCACTTCGACGGAGCAAGCTGTGGTCAGACGTTGCACTTCATTCTCGTAATTGGCCAGGGTATTGGGGGCGACAGCCTGCACCGGATGGAAGCAGGAGCCATCGGAAACGGCCAAAAATGAGATCCCCGCCTTGGAATCGCGGCGGGTCCTGATCCACCCTTTCACAGTCAGGGTGGTGCCGACCGAATACTTACCGGCCAGCACATCAACTACGGATGCGTGCGTCATCGAAATATTGTCTCCAGCTTGTTCTTGCAGCGCTATTTGCAACACTAGGGGTCTGGCCCGGGCGCAGTTGGCCCACCATGGCAGACTAAGCCGTTCATCTTACCCGCGCAGGTTTGATAAACAAGCAAAAATGTCGGACCCTTGCGGGGATTTCCCCATGCATCGTGCATGGATCATGGCGGCTGGACGGGGGTGAGGGTGAAGGAGCGCAGGCGGGGGCCGGATGGCTGGATACGGGTGTTGCAGGGGCTGGTGATCCTCTGCTGGGGCGGCTTTGTCGCCCTGCTCTCCCTCTATCACTTCGCCCGGCCAGAGGTGGCTTACGGCTTTCTGGTCTATGGGGGCGTCAAGGTGCGCCAGAGCTGGGATCCCCTGCTTACCCCCTGGCTGGAGCGCGGGCTCTGGGGTTGCTGCCTGCTGACCCTGATGGTGCTGGTGCTGGCCCGTGGCCGCAGCCGTCGGCAGGAAGATGCCCGCCACGTCAATCTCTTCATCCTGCTGCTGATCCTGGTGGCCTGCCTGCTACTTTACTACCGGGGCTGAGGGCCGTCGCCGTCATCCAGCTCCTGAGAGGCGGGGCGCTTGCCTATCTGGCGCTCCACGCTGTCGAGCATCTGGTTGTAGGCGAGCGCCACCCGGCCAATCTCGTCCCCTTCATCCCCCTCCAGCCTGTGGCCGAAGTCGTTGCGATCGGTGGCCTCCTCCATGGAGCGGGTCAGCTGGTTGAGGGGGCGGACTATCCAGGTGCGGATGACCCAGAGGGTGAGCAGGAGTCCCAGCCCGAAGATGAGGGTGAGGCTCAGGGCCGAGGTGAGGATGTTCTGCTCCACCCGGGTAAACAGGGTGTCGAGGGAGTAGTCAAAACGCACCGCTCCCAGTACGGTGTTTTCCGGCACCTGGTGGCAGCTGGTGCAGTCGGTACCGCGAAAATCCTTTCTGGCCAGCAGCGGGCGGGTCACCACCAGCCGGCTGTGCATGCCCTCATGCTCTACCTCCAGGCTCCCCTTGCCCGCCAGCGCCAGGGCATCGTACCTGTCCTTCGGGGCCTCGACGTCACGGCCCGGCCCGTACTGCTTGTTGACCGCCGCCCCGCGCACGATGCGGGCATCTTCCACGTGGGCGTGATGGAGAAACTTGGCGCGCAGAGTATCGCGGGCGTCCATCTTGCCGGTCAGCATCAGCATGTTGAGGCCGTCGAAGTAGGCCTCGGTCTGCTCGCGGCTCTGTTCCTTGATGAGGGTCAGGATGAGGTCACGCTCGCGCACCGCCTGATAGGCCGCGGAAAACACCAACACCATGGAGAAGATGAAGAGCAGGAAGAAGTTGATCTTGGCAGCAATGGAGAGGCGCATGGGACTGGTACATCTGTTGGGTAAAACCCGCGCAGTCTACTCTCCTCGCCGGACGGGTTTTGGTGTCTTGCTCACATTCTGATGAAAAAGCGCCGAAAGGCCCTGCGTTCTCATGCAGGGCCCGTTCAACCGGACTCAATATTCGCCGCTGGTGATGGCCTCGTGGATGGCGCCGGTCAATACCCGCAGCTCTTCAGGAGTGATGACGAAGGGGGGCATCAGGTAGATGAGCTTGCCAAAGGGACGGATCCAGGCGCCCAGCTCCACGAACTTGCGCTGGATGCGCGCCACGTCCACCCGCTCCTTCATCTCCACCACCCCGATGGCGCCGAGCACCCGCACATCCGCCACCGCCGGGTGCAGGGTCAGCTCCACCAGTTCGGTTTTGAGTTGGTGTTCGATGGCTTGCACCCGCGCCTGCCACGGGGAGGCGAGCAGCAACTCGATGGAGGCGTTGGCCACCGCGCAGGCGAGCGGGTTGCCCATGAAGGTGGGGCCGTGCATGAAGACGCCCGCCTTGCCGTCACACACGGTGCGAGCCACATGCTCGGTTGTGAGCGTGGCCGACAGTGTCAGGTAGCCGCCGGTGAGCGCTTTGCCCAGACACATGATGTCGGGGCTGATGCCGGCCCAGTCACAGGCAAACAGCTGGCCGGTGCGGCCAAAGCCGGTGGCGATTTCGTCGGCAATCAGCAGCACGCCGAACTCGTCGCACAGGGCGCGCACCCACTGCAGGTAGCGGGGGTGATAGAAGCGCATGCCGCCCGCCCCCTGGACGATGGGTTCGAGCACGATGGCGGCAATTTCCTCGTGATGATCCGCCACCAGGGTGGCCAGCTCCACCACGCTCTGCTCGTCCCACTGGGCGTGGAAACGGCAGCTGGGCGCTTCGACGAAATGGTGTTCGGGCAGGAAGCCCTGGTAGAGCTCGTGCATGCCGCCATCCGGGTCGCACACGCTCATGGCGCCGAAGGTGTCGCCGTGATAGCCGCCCCGAAGGGCAACGAATTTGGCGCGGGGCGTCCCTTTGGCATGCCAGTACTGCTGGGCCATCTTGAGGGCCACCTCCACCGCCACCGAGCCGGAATCCGCCAGAAAGACCCGATCCAGCCCCTTCGGGGTGATCTCCACCAGTTTGCGGCAGAGCTCGACCGCCGGGGCATGGGTCAGGCCGCCAAACATCACGTGGGACATCTTGCCGAGCTGGGCGGCGGCGGCCGCGTCCAGTTCCGGCACCTGATAGCCGTGAACGCAGGCCCACCAGGAGCTCATGCCATCCACCAGCTCGCGCCCGTCCGTCAGGGTGAGGGTCACCCCTTTGGCGCTGGCCACTTCATAGCAGTGCAGGGGATGGGTGAGGGAGGTATAGGGGTGCCAGACGTGGTGCAGGTCGAATTCTTGATTGGTCATTTTATGTTCTGTTGTCAATTGATTTGATCTGGTCGGTGTTGACAGTCTACGCGTGCTCTCTACACTAGCCAACAATTTCAGCCACTTGGCTTCGCGCACGCCCTGGCGTCGCGCTGTCCAGCTGGCGGGTCTTGCGGCGAACGCTCTCTTGAGCGCGGCGCAGGATCCCACCAATAACAACCGGAAGCCATGTATGAATGCTCTCACCGCGGGTGCCCACGCCCTTCGTCACGACTGGACCCTGTCCGAGGTTCAGGATCTCTTTGCCCTGCCATTCAACGATCTGCTGTTCCAGGCCCAGACGGTGCACCGCGCCCATTTCGACCCGAACGAGGTGCAGGTAAGCACCCTGCTCTCCATCAAGACCGGGGCCTGCCCGGAAGATTGCAAATATTGTCCCCAGAGCGCTCGCTACCACACCGGGCTCGAGACCGAGCGGCTGATGGAGGTGGAAAAAGTGCTGGAGCGGGCCCGGGAGGCCAAGGCCAACGGCTCGTCCCGCTTCTGCATGGGGGCGGCCTGGCGCAACCCGAAAGAGAAGGACATGCCCTATATCCTGCGCATGATTGAAGAGGTGCGCGGGCTCGGTATGGAGACCTGCATGACGCTCGGGATGCTGACCGCCGATCAGGCGGCGCGTCTCGAGGCTGCGGGGCTCGATTACTACAACCACAACCTCGACACCTCGCCGGAGTTCTACGGCGACATCATCACCACCCGCACCTATCAGGACAGGCTCGACACCCTGGAGCATGTGCGCGGCGCCGGCATGAAGGTCTGCTCCGGCGGCATCGTCGGCATGGGGGAGCAGGCGAAAGATCGGGCGGGCCTCTTGATGGCGCTCGCCAACCTGCCCCGCCACCCGGAGAGCGTGCCCATCAACATGCTGGTCAAGGTGAAGGGGACGCCCCTGGAGAACCAGGAGAACCTGGACCCGTTCGAATTTATCCGCACCATCGCCGTGGCGCGCATCATGATGCCGGCCTCCCACGTGCGCCTCTCCGCCGGGCGGGAGAAGATGAATGAGCAGATGCAGGCCATGTGCTTTATGGCCGGGGCCAACTCCATCTTCTACGGCTGCAAGCTGCTGACCACCCCCAATCCGGACGAAAACAGCGACATGCAGCTCTTCAAGCGCCTCGGCATTCGCCCCGCCCAGCGGGCCCAGAAGCCGGATCAGGTTCAAGAGGAGGAGCTGCTGGCCGAGGTGAACCGCCAGAGCGAGCCGAGCGAACTCTTCTACGATGCCACCCGTTCCCGCGCAGATGTCCTCCGTCCATGATGACGCCCGTTGTTATCGGCCCCTTTGCCCTGGGGGAGGCGCTGGCCGAGCGTGAACAGGCCACCCTGCTGCGCCGACGCACCCCGGTGGATGTGGCGAACGGCGGGCGGATCCGGGTCGGGGGGCGCGATTACCTCAATGTCTCTGGCAACGACTACCTGGGCCTTGCGGGTCACCCCGCCATCAAGGCCGCCTTCACGGCGGGGGTGGCGCAATATGGCGCGGGGGCAGGCGCCTCGCCCCTGGTGACTGGTTACAGCCGCGCCCACCAGCAGCTGGAAGAGACGCTTGCCGACTGGCTCGGCGTGGAGGCGGTGCTGCTGTTCAACTGTGGCTTCTCCGCCAATCAGGCGGTGCTCAAGGCCCTGCTCGGCAAGGATCACCTGCTGTGGCAGGACAGGCTCAACCACGCCTCCTTGCAGGAGATGGGGAGCCAGCTCCCCTGCAAAATGAAGCGCTTCGGCCACAACGACATGGCGGCCCTTGAGCGGCTGCTTGAGCCAAACCGGGGCCTGATCGTCTCGGAAGGGGTCTTCAGCATGGACGGGGATCAGGCCCCCTGGGCTGAGCTGGCCACACTCGCATCCCGAAGCGGCAACTGGCTGATGATTGACGATGCCCACGGCCTCGGCGTGCTGGGTGCCGAGGGGCGCGGCACCCTGGCGGCCCAGGGGGTGAACCCGGCCAGCGTGCACATCCAGATGGGGACCTTCGGCAAGGCGCTCGGGGTGGCCGGCGCCTTTGTGGGCGGCAGTCGCGAGCTGGTGGAGTACCTGGTCAATTTTGCCCGCCACTATGTCTACAGCACCCATATGCCCCCCGCCCAGGCGTGCGCCGTGCGCCAGAGCATCGAGCTGGTACGCGTAGCCAACGAGGCCCGTGCCCACCTGGCTCGCCTTGTCGCCCGGTTCCGGCAGGGGGCGCAGGCGCTCGGCTGGCGGCTTGGGGCAAGCGATACCCCCATCCAGCCGCTGCTGGTGGGGGAGAGCGTCGCTGCCCTGCAACTGGCCGAGCGCCTGCGGGAGTGCGGTGTCTGGGCCGGTGCCATCCGCCCGCCCACGGTGCCGGTCGGCACGGCGCGCCTTCGCATCACCCTGTGCGCTGCCCATGGCGAAGATGACGTGGATCGCCTGCTCGAGGCCCTGGGGCCCAGCCCATCCACTGACGAGAGAGGGGGCGCCCATGGTGCATGAGCGTTTCCAGTCGGTCGACAAGGCACAGCTCGCCCGCCGCTTCGGGGCGGCGGCCCGCCACTACGACGCCCACGCCCGCTTCCAGCAGGAGGTGGGGCAGTCGCTGCTGGCGCGCATGGACGAGGGGGGCGTGAAAGAGGTGCGCTCAGGGGTCGGGCTGGATCTGGGCTGCGGCACCGGTTTCTTCCTGCCTGCCCTGGCGCCGCGCTGTGAGACGCTGACCGGGCTGGATCTCGCTCCCGGCATGCTGGCCCAGGCGGCCCTTCGCGGCAGCGGAGCCCGCCTGGTGTGCGGCGATGCGGAGGGGCTGCCCTTTGCCGACCAGAGCCTGGACTGGGTCTTCTCCAGCCTGGCCCTGCAGTGGTGCGAGCGGCCGGCCCAGGCCTTTGCCGAGCTCAACCGGGTGCTCAAACCCGGTGGCCAGGTCTTCTTCTCGACCCTGCTTTCGGGGTCACTGTGGCAACTGCGGGAGGCCTGGCGGGCTGTGGATGGTCGTGACCATGTCAATCGCTTCCTGACGTTGCCCCAGTTGCAGCAGGCGGCCCGTGACGGGGGCTTCGAGGCCCCGGCGCTCTGCCCGCTGACCTGGTCCCTCGCCTACCCGGCGCTCAGCGGACTGCTGCGCGACCTCAAGGGGATAGGCGCGAGCCAGGTCAACGACGAGCGGTCTGCGGGCCTGGGTCATCGCCAGCGCCTGGTGCGACTGGGGGAGGCCTACGAGCGCCACCGTCAACCGGACGGCCTGCTGGCCGCCAGCTACGAGGTCTGCCTCGGGCGCCTGGTGCGGCGCTGACACAAAAAGACCCGGCGCACCCACCCCTTCAGCGGCAGGACGTGCGCCTGCCTTTCACCATGGATATCGGGGCGCCTCTGCGCCCCTGCACTGCATCGAGGAATCATCATGGGGACATCCTATTTCATCACGGGCACGGACACCGACGTGGGCAAGACCCTGGTGGCCCGCACCCTGTTGCTGGCGCTTGCCGCCAGAGGCATTCGCTGCGCCGGGTACAAACCGGTGTCGGCGGGCTGCACCCACACCCCGGAGGGGCTTCGCAATCTGGATGCCTTGCTGTTGCAGCAGGCGGCCACGGTTGCGCTGCCCTACGAGCAGGTCAATCCCTATGCCTTCGAGCCGCCCATCGCCCCCCATATCGCCGCCCGTGAGCGGGGGGCGAGCATCCCCTTCGAGGGGCTGTCCGCCGGCTTGCGGGAGATTGAGGGAGCTGGGGCCGATCTCGTCATTGTCGAAGGGGCGGGGGGCTGGTTCCTGCCGCTGGATCACCAGCGTCTGCTCTCGGAGTGGGTCGCCCAGGAGCGGCTGCCGGTGATCCTGGTGGTGGGGGCCAGGCTGGGCTGCCTCAACCATGCCCTGCTCACCGTCAGCGCCATTCGCCAGCAGGGGTTGACCCTGGCGGGCTGGGTCATCAACCGGGTGGATCCGCACATGAGCCGCTACGAGGAGAACCTGGACACCTTGAAAGCCATGTTGCCGGCCCCATTTCTGGGGGAGCTCCCCTTCGTGGACGCGGTGAATGAGGTGGATTTGCACCACTGTCTTGATGTGTCGCCCTTGCTCTGAGGCCAGACATTCAGCAAACATTCATCGAGTCTGTCTATTATCTGGGGCAAGTGTGGCATCGGTCGCCCTTGGGGCGCCCCGAACCATGCATCCATATCTCACAAGGAGTCAATATGAAGCGAATTATGCTATTCCTGGTGACCAACCTGGCCGTCATGCTGGTGCTGGGGGTGGTACTCAATATCCTGTTCTCGGTTCTGGGGATCAACAAGTCCAGCATTTCCGGTCTGTTGGTGTTCTGCGCCGTGTTCGGTTTTGGGGGTTCCTTTATCTCCTTGCTGATGTCCAAGTGGATGGCCAAGCGCAGCTATGGCGTCCAGGTCATCGAGCAGCCCCGCAACGAGACCGAGCACTGGCTGGTGAGCACTGTTGCCCGTCAGGCCCGTGAGGCTGGCATCAAGATGCCGGAAGTGGGGATCTACGACTCCCCCGAGATGAACGCCTTTGCCACCGGCGCCCGCCGTGACGACTCCCTCGTCGCCGTCTCCTCCGGTCTGCTCTACAGCATGAGCCGCGACGAGGCGGAAGCCGTGCTGGCCCACGAGGTGAGCCACGTGGCCAACGGCGACATGGTGACCCTGACCCTGATCCAGGGGGTGGTGAACACCTTCGTGATGTTCTTCGCCCGCATCGTGGCCGGCGTCATCAGCAACTTCTTCAGCTCCAACAACGAGGAAGAGAGCAGCAGCACCGGCGGTTTCGCCTACATGATCACCGTGTTCGTGCTGGAGATGGTGTTCGGCGTGCTCGCCTCCATCATCGTCATGTGGTTCAGCCGTCAGCGCGAGTTCCGTGCCGACGCCGGTGCCGCCAAGCTGGCCGGCCGCGACAAGATGATTGCCGCGCTCCAGCGTCTCGCCCGCGGTGCCGAGCCGCAGATGGAGGGTTCCATGATGGCGTTCGGCATCAACGGCAAGCGCTCCATGAGCGAGCTGTTCATGAGCCACCCGCCCATCGAGCAGCGCATCGCCGCCCTGCGTGGCTGATAGCCAGTTATCTAAAGAAAACGGCTGCCCTCGGGCAGCCGTTTTGCATTCCGGGGACAGGGTTTTGCCCCCCGATCACCCTATTTGATCACCAGATCCGTCAGGGGCACGGCGCAGCAGGCGAGGATCTTGCCCTCGGCCCGCTCGGCGGCGCTGATGGCGGGGGCATCGGGGTGATCCACCTCGCCCGAGACCAGGGTCTGCTTGCAACTGCCGCAGATGCCGGCACGGCAGCTCCAGGGCAGCTCTACCCCCTGCTTGTTGGCCTGATCCAGCACGGTGCCCTGGTTGTTGCCCGCAAACTCCCGCTCGCCGATACGCAGTTGCACCGCCTGATGGGGGCGGGCCACCGAGAGCAGGGCCCCGCCAAAGCTCTCCTGGCGGATGCGCCCGGCCGGTACGCCGAGGGCGGTCAGCCGGTTGGCTGCATCGGCCATGAAGCCGTGGGGGCCGCAGATGAACACCTCCCGTTCGGTGAGCTGCTTGACCTGTGCGAGGTGCTCATCGCCGAGTCGTCCCTTGAGCCCCTGCCAGTGCGCATCGGGCTGGCTGAGGATCAGGGTGAGGGTCATTCCCTGCTGCGCCATGGCGTGCAGCTCGCTGGCGGCAGGAATATCCGCCTCGCTGCGACATAGGTGCATGAAGTGGACGTCACCGAGCTCCCCCCGTAGTGCCAGAGTGCGGGCAATGGAGAGCATGGGGGTGACACCGGATCCCGCCGAGAGCAGCAGCAGCCTGCGCTCGGACCCTAAGTGAAACTCGCCGGCCGGGGGGGCGGCCAGCAGGTGATCGCCCACTTTCAGCTCATGGTGCAGCCAGGGGGAGAGGCGGCCATCGGCCAGCTTCTTGACGCTGATGCTGTAACGCTCGGGCCGCTCCGGCGTGGAGCTCAGGGTGTAGCGGCGTTGAACCCGTGTGTTTTTGATATCGAGGCTGATGGGCAGGTGCTGGCCAGGCAGGTAGTCGGGCAGGGGCTCGCCGTCGGCGGCCTCGAACCAGAAGGTTTCCAGATCCCGGGCCAGGGGTTCCCGGGCGACGCACACCAGCTCCCGCTTTTTCGGGGCCGCGTTGGGGTAGACCGGCGCCCGGGCCCGCTCCAGCACCTCGATCTCGCTGCCCGCTTCAATCCACCCCTCGTTCAGGGCCACCAGATTCTGGCCGAAATAGACCTCACCATCTTCGCCACGGCGGTAGCGGGTGAGGGTAGCCAGCGGCTCTTTCAGGGCATTGAAGCGCTCCGAGCCTGCTTCCACCGTGGTCATGATGCAGCGGCTGCACGGCTTGTCCACCCGAAACTCCACCTCGCCGATGCGGATCCGCTTCCAGCCATCCTCCTCGAAGGGGCGGGTGCCGCTCGCCACCAGGTTGGTACGAAACTGGCTCATCTGGTGTAAGGCATCGGATCTCAGGTTGAGATCCTCAAGGGAAGCCTGGCTGATGAGCAGCAAGGGGTAGCCGTCCGCAAAGCTCACCCGGGTGCCGGTCTTCTCCCGAAAACGATCGGATGCCTCCCCGAGCCAGAGCAGGCGCACCGGCTCCCTCGCCACCCGGCTCAGCCACTCATCGGCGTCGGGCCCGGTGTGCAGGGCGGTAAAGCGATCCCCCCAGACACCGGTGTGCTGAGGGGCGCGACTGAACGCCGCCTCCATGAGAGCAAGGGGGGGCAGACCCGGATAGCGCAGTTGCAGCCCCCCCTCGACGGGGGTCGCCACCACCTGTTGCAGCTGCGGATGGGTGCGGGCGGTGATGAAACTGCCGTCCGGCTTGACCACCATGTAGCGGCGATCCCCGGCGAGACCCTCTTCGGTGACCAGGGCGCGACTCAACGGCATGCCGGCCGTCGACTTGATGGGGTAGAGATGTATGCTGGCGAGGGTCGGCATGTCTTGGTCCTTGTGCTGTGGCGAATCCGGTGAAGAGGGGAAGATAACGATTCCTGCCCCGAGCGGCAATCCTCTCTTCTCCCCCATGATGGGGGGCGGCGCATGGCCTCTGCCGCCCCGCGCTGTGATCGGGATCCGGTTGTGGGGGCCGGGCACCATAAAATGCAACATTTATTGATCCTGATCCGCCATGTCGTACAAAAAACGGCCCATCATCGAACCAGCTTCCAGTTTCTGACGCTTTCGCTTCTTCCCCTCCGGCCACCGTCCGCCCAGGCGATACGGTATCAAGTGCATTCGGATGGGGCCTGTCACCCAGAAAGAAGAAAGCAATCTATGAGCAAACAACTGGACATGACCCCACAGCCGGATCTCTCCCTGAAGACGGGGACGGGCCCGGTGCGTACCCGGCTGCCCGTCTGGCGGGCGGCCCTGCCACCTTGCAACCACGCTTGCCCGGCCGGCGAGAATATCCAGGCCTGGCTTGCCCTGGCCGAAGCGGGCCGCTTCGAGGCGGCCTGGCAGCGACTTATCGAAGAGAATCCCCTGCCTGCGGTCCACGGGCGGGTCTGTTATCACCCCTGCGAGAGTGCCTGCAACCGCGCCCAGGTAGATGAGGCCGTCTCCATCCACGCCATCGAGCGCTTCCTCGGCGACGAGGCGCTGGCCCGTGGCTGGCAGCCTGCGCCCCTCGCACCCGCCAGCGGCAAGAAGGTGCTGGTAATTGGCGCCGGTCCCTCCGGCCTCTCCTGCGCCTGGCACCTCAACCGGCTCGGCCATCAGGTGGAGATCCGCGAGGCGGGGCCGCTCGCCGGCGGCATGCTGCGCTTCGGCATTCCCGCCTACCGTCTGCCCCGCCACGTGCTGGATCGGGAGGTAGCCCGCATCGTCGCCGCTGGCGTCACCCTCACCCTCAACCACAAGGTGGAGGATGTGCTGCGCGAGCGCGATGAGGGGGGCTTTGACGCCGTCTTCATGGCCATCGGCGCCCATCTGGCCAAGCGGGTCGACATTCCGGCCCGCGAGGCGGGCAAGATCCTCGATGCGGTGAGCTTCCTCGAGCAGGCCAGCCTGGCCGAGGAGCAGGGCTTGCCGCCACCCAAGCTGGGACGGCGGGTGGCCATCTACGGCGGCGGCAACACCGCCATGGACGCGGCCCGCACCGCCCGCCGCCTCGGGGTCGAGGAGGCGATGATCATCTACCGCCGCGACCGGGATCATATGCCGGCCCACGCCTTCGAAGCCGACGAGGCCGAGGAGGAGGGGATCAAGATCAACTGGCTGCGCACCATCCGCCAGCTCGACAGCACCCGCATCGAGGTGGAGGTGATGACGCTGGACGCCGAGGGCAAGCCGGTGCCCACCGGCCAGTTTGAAACCCTCGAAGCGGACTCCCTCATTCTGGCGCTCGGTCAGGAGGTGGACTTGAGCGTGCTGGAGAGCATCCCTGGCGTGCGGGTCAACAAGGAGGGAGTGGTGCAGGTTGGCGAGAACCTGATGACGGACGTGCCGGGTCTGTTTGCCGGCGGTGACATGGTGCCCTCCGAGCGTACCGTCACCATCGCCACCGGCCACGGCAAGAAGGCGGCACGCCATATGGATGCCTGGCTGCGTGGTCGCCTCTACCACAAGCCGCTCTCCCATTTGCAGGCAGGGAAGCCGCTGGTAGGGCCCGAGCAGTTGCAGCTCTGGTTCCAGACCCATGCGCCGGCCAGCAGCCAGCCGGTCAAACCGCCCTCGGCGCGGGACGACTTTGGCGAGATCATCGGCGGACTGGACGAGACGGCGGCCCGCTACGAGGCGGCGCGCTGCTACTCCTGCGGCAACTGCTTCGAGTGCGACGGCTGCTATGGCAGCTGCCCCGAGCAGGCCATCGCCAAGCTGGGGCCGGGCCTGGGGTATCAGGTGGATGCCGAACTCTGCACCGGCTGCGGTGCCTGCCATGACCAGTGTCCCTGCCACGCCATCGAGTTGCGCCAACCGGAGGAGTCCCAATGAAACATGAATTGATCATGGTCGACGGCAACGAAGCCGCGGCCCGGGTGGCGTATCAGCTGAGCGAAGTGTGTGCCATCTACCCTATCACCCCGAGCTCGACCATGGCCGAGCTGGCCGACGCCTGGGCGGCGGAGGGGCAGACCAACCTGTGGGGCAACATCCCGACGGTGGTGGAGATGCAGAGCGAAGGGGGGGCGGCCGGCACGGTGCACGGCGCCCTGCAGGCGGGGGCACTCGCCACTACCTTTACCGCCAGTCAGGGACTGATGCTGATGCTGCCCAACATGTACAAGATCGCCGGTGAACTGACTTCGGCGGTGTTCCATGTGGCGGCCCGCTCTCTGGCGGCGCAGGGGCTGTCGATTTTTGGCGACCATCAGGATGTGATGGCGGCGCGCAGCACCGGCTTTGCCATGCTTGCCTCCGGCTCGGTGCAGGAGGCGCAGGACCTGGCCTTGGTCGCCCACAGTGTCACCCTGCAGTGCCGGGTGCCCTTTATCCACTTCTTCGACGGGTTCCGTACCTCCCACGAGGTGAACAAGATCACCGCGCTGCATAAAGATGAAATTCGCGCGCTGATCGACAACGACTGGGTGCGTGCCCACCGTGCGCGGGCGCTCAACCCGGATCATCCGGTGATGCGTGGCACCGCCCAGAACCCGGATACCTATTTCCAGTCACGCGAGAGCGTCAACCCCTTCTACGAGGCGGTACCGGCGCGGGTGCAGCAGTGCATGGAGAGCCTCGGTGAGCTGACTGGCCGCCACTACCGGCTGGTGGAGTATCACGGCGCGCCCGATGCCACCGATGTCATCGTGCTGATGGGCTCGGGGGCCGCCACCGCCCGCACCACCGTGGATTGGCTCAACCGGCAGGATAGCAAGACCGGGGTGCTGGTCATTCGCCTCTATCGTCCCTTCCCGGTACAGGCGCTGCTTGATGCGCTACCCGCCAGCGTGCGGCGCATGGCGGTGCTGGATCGCACCAAGGAGCCGGGGGCGGGCGGTGAGCCGCTGCTGCTGGATGTGCAGAGCGCGCTGATCGACGGCTTGCAGCGCGGCCTTATCAAGCGGCTGCCCTGGCTCAGTGGCGGTCGCTATGGCCTCTCTTCCAAAGAGTTCACCCCCGCCATGTGCGTGGCGGTATTCGAGGAGCTGGCATCCGATGCGCCGCGCCCGCGCTTTACCGTGGGGATTGTCGATGACGTCTCGGGCCTCAGTCTGGCATGGCACCCCATAGGCGATCTCGAACCCCCTAGCCGGGTGCGGGCGCTCTTCTTCGGCCTTGGTGCCGACGGCACTGTGGGCGCCAACAAGAACAGCATCAAGATCATCGGCGAGCTGGAGGGGTTCCACGCTCAGGGCTACTTCGTCTACGACTCCAAGAAGTCGGGCTCGCGCACCGTCTCCCACCTGCGCTTTGGCCCCGAGCCCATTGACGCCCCCTGGCTTATCGAGCAGGCGAGCTTTATCGGCTGCCACCAGTGGGGCTTTGTCGAGTCAGTGGATCTGCTGGAGCATGCCGCCGAAGGGGCGACCTTGCTGCTCAATGCTCCCTATGAGCCTGAGCGGGTCTGGGCCGAGCTGCCCGAGCGGCTGCGTGCCCGCATCCGCGCCCTCGATATCCGCCTCTACTGCATCGATGGGGATCGGGTGGCCGAGCGCAACGGCATGGGCAATCGCATCAACACCATTATGCAGACCTGTTTCTTCGCCCTGGCTGGCATCTTGCCGCGGGATGAGGCGATTGCGCTGATCAAGGAGAGCATCGAGAAGAGCTATGCCCGCAAGGGGCCCGAAGTGGTCGAGCGCAACTTCGCGGCGGTGGACGACACCCTGGCCCACCTCCATCAGGTGGCCATCCCGGCCGGTGAGGAGCAGATCAGCGACTATCCGCTGCCATTGGCGCCGGGTGGCAGCGAGTTTGTCCAGCGGGTCACTGGCGAGATGCTGGCGGGGCGCGGCGATTTGATCCCTGTATCCATGCTGCCGGTGGATGGCACTTACCCCACCGCCACCAGCCGCTTCGAGAAGCGGGATATCGCCCGCGAGATCCCGATCTGGCATTCGGATATCTGCATCCAGTGCGGCAACTGCGTCTTTGTCTGCCCCCACGCGGCGCTGCGGGCCAAGTTCTACCATCAGGACTGGCTGGCGACCGCCCCCGAGGCAGCGCAGTCGGTGCCCGTCACCGCCAAGGGCTTCCCCGACAGTCGCTACACCTTGCAGCTCTATCCAGAAGATTGCACCGGCTGCGGCCAGTGCGTGCAGGCCTGTCCGGTGCGGGCTGGGGCTGATGAGGAACACGAGGGCGAGCGCGCCATCGCCATGATGGACAAGGCGCCCCATCTGGCTGGTCAGAAACAGGCGCTGCGCTGGTTCGAAAGCCTGCCCTGGCCTGCCCGCGAGCGGGTGGACTTCTCCACGGTGCGCGGCACCCAGTTCCTCGAACCCCTGTTCGAGTTCTCCGGTGCCTGCGCCGGCTGTGGCGAGACCCCCTATCTCAAGCTGCTGACCCAGCTGTTTGGCGACCGCATGTTGGTGGCCAACGCCACCGGTTGCTCCTCCATCTACGGCGGCAACCTGCCGACTACGCCGTGGGCCAAGAACGGCGAAGGGAAGGGGCCGGCCTGGTCGAACTCCCTGTTTGAGGACAACGCCGAGTTTGGCTTTGGTTTTCGCCTCACCGCCGATCAGCATCACGGTCAGGCGGTGGCGGCCCTTGAAGCGATGAAGGGGGAGCTGGGCGCCGAGCTGGTCGATACCCTGATTAGCGCCCCGCAGCGGCTGGAGTCGGAGATCCGCGCCCAGCGTACCCGGGTCGCCCAAGTGCGGGAGCGGCTGGAAGAGGTGAAATCCGGCAAGGCCCGCGAACTGCTCTCCTTGATTGATCAGCTGGTGCGCCGCTCGGTCTGGATAGTGGGCGGCGATGGCTGGGCCTATGACATCGGCTCGGCGGGGCTCGACCATGTGCTCGCCTCCGGCCGCGATGTGAACGTGCTGGTGATGGATACCGAGGTCTACTCCAACACCGGCGGTCAGATGTCGAAATCGACCCCGCTCGGCGCTGTCGCCAAGTTCGCGGCGGGAGGCAAGACGCTGGCCAAGAAGGATGTGGCGTTGCAGGCCATCTCCTACGGCAACGTCTATGTTGCCCGCATCGCCTTTGGTGCCAACCCGCAGCAGGCGCTGCAGGCCTTGCGGGAGGCGGAGGCCTATCCGGGCCCGTCGCTGATCATCGCCTACAGCCACTGCATCGCCCACGGCATCGACATGGAGCAGGGATTGGCCCAACAGAAGCGTGCTGTCGATTCGGGCCACTGGCCGCTGATGCGCTACAACCCGGTACTGCGCAGCGCCGGGCAGAACCCCTTCAGCCTCGACAGCCTGCGCCCCTCCATTCCCCTTGCCGAATATCGGCAGGAGGAGACCCGTTATCGGGTGCTGGCCCAGAGCCACCCGGAGGAGGCCGAGCGGCTGATGCAGGTGGCGCAACAAGTGGCGTGGCAGAAGTGGGCCACCTACGAGGAGATGGCCACCCGCGAGGCCAGCCAGTTCCATCCGCCGGTGTGATCATGGGATGAAACAGGTATGACAAAGCGGGCATGTTGGCCCGCTTCGTTTTCCGGTGCCAAGGGAAGTGGCCGTTGCCGCGCCTTGGGGCGGCCAACAAAAAGCCCGGCGTCGGGCCGGGCTGGCAGGATAAGTTGCTTATCCAGGTATTCGTCGAGGCGTCTAGTGTGGATGTTGTTTGAGGATGTCGTATATCTCCTCTTTCAGTTTAAGTTTCTGTTTTTTCAGATCCTTCACCTCGGAGCTGTAGTCGCTGGCGTGGTGTTTCTCCAGCTTTCTGATCTCCGCATCCAGGTCGTTGTGCAAGTCAAACTTCTTCTGGAAATGGACATCACTGCTCTTCAGTTTCGAGATGAGATCTCTGTACTCCGGAAACATGTAATGAAGCCTCCTTGTTGTCGTTTGATTGTGCCTGCAAGACCAAAGTACCCCTTACTGCCGGGGAGAAACGTGATCCCGATCCAATTCGGGGCCACGGAATTGCTGCATGGGAAGGGTGATTTTTAACTGTTTGAATTACATGATGATTGCCTGCTGACCCTGGGGCAGCAGAGGAAAGAAGCGGGATCCGCTTCACATTCGGGAGAGGGGGGCTGCAACGGGGCGGGCAACAAAAAGGGGCGCGAGGCCCCTGACTGGAAACGGGTGAGCCGTTTACTCTTTTTTCTTTTTCTTCTCGGGCAGGGGCTTGCCGTCTCTGGCAATCACCTTGCCCGCCTCGAAACCGATCTGCGCCGCCAGCTCTTCCAGATCCGGTGCCTTGGCCTCGTTGCCGATGGCGTACTGGTAGTTGGCGATGGAGATCTTCTCCGCCACCGGTGTGCCCGGCACGATGGGTTCACGCCAGCCCTGACCGATGTGGGCCACCAGGGTGCCGTTCATGGTGAGCTCGCCGACGATCTCCTGGGTGGGGATGCCCTTGCCGTAGGTGAGGCCCTGCGGGTGCTTCTTGCCGACCAGAGGCTCTTGGCTTGCGGGCATCAGCTTGGTGCGGATCAGCCACTTGGGCGATTTGGTCTTGCCCACCGCCTTGCCGGTCTGGTACTCGTTGATCTTGATGGTCTTGATCATCTGGGCCGTGAACTCCTTGGTCAGGGCCTTCTGGGCTTCGCTGGTCTCGTCGATGACGATGGGGGCCACATACCAGGTCTGGGGAGCCTGCGCCTTGGGGGTCGCCGGGGCGGTTTGCGCCATGGCTAGCGGGCTGAGCAGGATGGCCGTCAACAAGAGTCCGATTTTCTTCATGGTGATTCCGCTTATGTTTCGACAAGAATTTTGTTTTGCCAGCGACGACTGCGCCAGCGCCAGAACATGGCCAGACCGCGCACCCACTCGTCGCAGGCGAGGGCCAGCCAGATGCCTACCAGGCCATAGCCCTGCATGATACCAAGGAAATAGGCCAGGGGAACGGCAATGCCCCACATGGAGACGAGCGCCATGTAGAGCGGGAAACGGGCATCCCCGGTGGCGCGCAGGGCGTTGATCACCACCAGATTGAAGGTGCGACCGGGTTCGAGGATGAGGCTGATGAGGAAGAGCTGCGCCACCTGGGTGATGATGTCGGCGTCGTCGGTGAACAGGCTGATGATGGCGCGGCCGTTGAGGGCGGCGGCGATGGCGATGGCGGTGGTGACGATGAGGCCGAGTTTCAGGCTCTTCATCAGTTGGCGATAGGCCTGATCGAAGCGTCTGGCCCCCGCCAGGTGGCCGATGATGATCTCGTTGCCAAGGCCGATGGAGAGGCCGAACAACAGGATGAACAGGCAGATCTGGAAGAAGTAGGACTGGGTCGCCAGCGCCTTGTCGCCGAGCAGGCCGACGAAGGCGGTCACCACCATGAACTGCAGCATCCAGGAGAGGTTCTCCCCCGCCGCCGGCAGACCGATGTGCAGCACCTTGTCCAGCATGGCGCGGCTTGGGCGGACGATCTCGGGCAGACGCAGCCGGATGCCGGTCTTGCGCGCCACCAGCCATACCAGCAGCACCACCCCGACGATGCGCCCCGCCACCGTGCTGATGGCGACCCCGGCGACCCCGAGCTGGGGCAGGCCGAACCAGCCATAGAGCAGCAGCAGGTTGCCGACGAAGGTGATGAGGTTGACGATGAGGGTCACGTACATGGCCTGGCGGGTGTGGCCGTGGGCACGCAGGGTGGCGGCCAGACAGAGGGCCGCCGCCTCCGGCAGCAGGCAAAGCCCGATGATCTGCAGGTAGAGGCTGCCGTCGCTCATCAGGTGGGCAGGCAGGTTCATCAGCGCCAGCATGGTGCCGGCCCCCGCCATGACGCCGACCGCGGCCACCAGTCCCACCAGCAGGTTGAAACCGATGGCGGTGTGGATGACGACGCGGGCTTTTTCCTTGTCTCCCGCCCCCAGATACTGGGTGATCACCACGCTGGTGCCGATGCTGACGAAGCTGAACAGGGTGATGGCGAGATCGAAGACCTGGTTGCCCACCGCGAGGGCCGCCACCCCCTGATAGGAGACGTGGCCCACCATGAAGGTGTTGAGGGCCCCGGTCAGAAAGTGGAGGGCCAGATCGATGAACAGTGGCCAGGTCAGGGCGAAGAGGGAGCCCGGGCCCGCGTGGGATTGAGTCTGCATGGGATATCCAGGTGCTGGCGATGGCCCTCGTCAGGGCCAACTGGAGGGGCATTTAACACCAAGCGGGGGCGGGGTGCAATCCTGGTCGCAGGAGGAGGGGGCCTGTGACCGGGGGATGTCTCTCAGACCGGCGTGGCGCCGGCCTCCTGCTCGCTGGGGCGGGTGAGGCGCGCCGAGTCGGGCAGGTCGTCATCGTGCGGCCAGCGGGTGAGCAGGGCATCCGTGGTGCTCTCCACCCCCTCGTCGTCCCGGAACACCGGCTCCCGGTAGCAGCGGGTCATGCGCAAGGCCTGGTACATGTCGGGGCAGAGGATGATGCCATCCTCGCCGACCCGGATCCCCGCCTGTTTGAACCACTGGCTCATCTGGCCGTGCCGACCGGCCATCACCATGTGGATGCCGCGCCGCTTGAGCTCCTTGTGCAGCTCTCCCACCATGCTCATCACGCTGATGTCCTGATGGGTGAAGCAGGCCACCGCATCCACCACCAGGCACCTGGGATTGTGGGGATCCTGCACCAGGAGTGCCAGCACCCGCCGCTTGAAGTAGGGGGCGTTGAAGTAGGTGAGCGGGGAGTTGAAGCGGTAGACCAGGATGCCGGGAATCGCCTTGGCCTGCTCGTTGTCCCCCAGGGTGCGCACCACGCCCTCGTCGTCCATGCCGAGCAGCTGGTCGGTGGGGCGCATCACGTTGCGCAGGAACTGGAACAGCCCCAGCAGGACCGCGAGGGTGATGCCCGGAATGACCCCCATGGTGAGCACGCTGACAAAGGTCACCAGGGCGAGCCAGAAGGCGGCGCGATCCGAGTCGCGCAGGGCCCAGAGGCCGCGAAAATCCGTCAGCGACAGGGAGGCCATCACCAGCACCACGCCGAGGGCGGCGGTGGGAATGTATTGCAGCGGCGCCGTCAGGTAGAAGGTGACCAGGGCGATGACGGCGGCGGCGATGATGGAGACCAGCTGGCTTTTGCCGCCGTTGGCGTCGTTCACCGCGGTGCGCGAATCCGCCCCGCTGATGGCAAACCCCTGGGAGGCGGCGGCGGCCAGGTTCGCCATGCCCAGCGCCCTAAACTCCTTGTCCGCATCAATCTCGTAGCCATTCTTGGCGGCGAAGCTGCGGGCGGTGAGCATCATGGAGACGAAGCTCACCATGGCGAGGTTGAGGGCGGGCAGCACCAGCTCACGGATAAGCCCGGGGGGAAAGTCCGGCATCTGGAAGGCGGGCAGCCCCGAGCCGATGGTCCCCAGGGTGGCGATGTCGACGCGGCCGAGATTGAACAGCCACACCAGGGCCGCCGTCACCACCATGGCCACCATGGAGGAGGGCCAGGCCGGTCTGTAGCGCTTGGCCAGCAGCAGGGTGAGCAGGGCCGTCAGGCTCATGGCCAGGGTGGGCAGATGGGTCTGGGTAATGTAGCTGGTGCCGTTCAGGATCCGCTCTATCAGGTAGCGCTCGCTGAAGGTGAAGCCGAAGATCTTGGAGAGTTGGCCCACCATGATGGTGATGGCCACCCCGTTGAGCAGCCCCATCAGGATGGGGCGGGAGAGAAAGTCTGCCAGCACCCCAAGCTTGAAGCGGCTGGCGATGAGGCACCAGAAGCCGGTCATGGCGGTCATGGTCATCACCAGTTGCCAGTGACGGGTGGGATCCCCGGCGGCGAGCGGCGTTACCACGGCGGCGATCACCGCGCAGGTGGCGGCATCCGGACCGACGATGAGCTGACGGGAGGTGCCAAAGAGGGCATACACCACCATGGGCAGGATGCAGGAGTAGAGGCCGACGATGGCGCCCACCCCGGCGAGCTCCGAATAGGCGATGGCCACGGGCAGGGCCACGGCCGCGACCGAGAGACCAGCGCGAAGATCCGGCATCAGCCAGGCCCGCTGGTATTGCAGCAAGGCGGCGAGCCCCGGCAGCCAGCGCTCGAGAGAGAAGAAGTCGCGCATTATTTAACCCATTGAGTTACAAACATCTTTTTCTTAGTGTGCCCAAGGTTGTCGACCCTTTGCAATCCACTCATGGCCAGTTCACCACAAGGTCAGGCCAGATGCGTTGCCACTCCTTGGCCCTGACTCGTTCGCTAAAGATACGGCTCTCCTGGCGACAGCGCGGATTGGGGCTCACCACCAGGGACCAGTTGGGGGCAAAGCCGTAGGGCCAGCCACTCGAACCCGTCATCTGCCAGCAGGCGGACCCCGATGCAGGTGGGTATCTCCACCCAGTGGCTGAGGGCCGAGAGCGAGCTGGCAAAAGGAGGCACCTGCTGGCGCAGATGCATGCGGGCCTGGCTGCGCACCTCCCACAACTGGCCCGGCATCCTGGCGGCGAGCCAGGCTTCGTGATCGGCCTCCTTCAATCCAGTCGGATCAGCGCTGTCCAGATAGATAAGATCGATGTCGTTGAGCGGGGTGGATTCGGCCTTGTCATGGAGGTGATCCCAGATGAGGTTGCGCACAAACCCCGCCCCCAGGGCCCAGTCGGGCAGGGCCAGCTCCCGCGCAGCCCGGAGGCAATCCATGCGCGGGTGATCAGCCCGCAGCAGGGCCTCGGTGCAGGCCCGCAGGTGCGCCTCCCGCAGCGCCCCGGCTTCAACCGGCATTGCGGCGCAACCAGACGTCGATGTAGCTGCAGCTCGGCACTATGGTGAGCCCCTCAGAGAGGGTCCAGTCGTAGAAGCGGCGGGCCAGCTTGTCGGCAATCCCCTGTCCGCGCAGCTCGGGGGGAACCTGGGTGCTGTAGGCGTCCACTGTGGTGGCGTCCAGCCGGCGATAGGCAAGGCGGGAGAGCTTGCCGTCCACGGTGCAGACAAACTGCTGCTGATCGGCCTGGTGAAGGATGTCGCTCATCGGGAGTCCTCTCTGGGTGAATGGGAAGATCAGAACATGGCGGACAGGGTTTGCCAACGCCATTCTTTGCGCCCATGGCGGGCTCGCTTACACTGGCCGGCCTGCGAATGGTCGCAAGGCAAGGTATAGAACATTGAGAGAGGATGGATCCGTCATGGCCTTCGCCACCCTGGACGATCTGATAGGCAACACCCCGCTGCTGGCGCTGCGCCGCATCAATCCGCACCCCGGCGTCACCCTGCTGGTGAAGCTGGAAGGCAACAACCCCGCCGGCTCTGTCAAGGACAGGGCGGCGCTGAACCTCATCAGGCAGGCAGAGGCGAGTGGTCACTTAGCGCCAGGAGCCCGGCTCATCGAGGCCACCTCCGGCAATACCGGCATCGCGCTGGCCATGGTGGCGGCGTCCCGGGGTTACCGGATGCGACTCATCATGCCGAGCAACATGAGCCAGGAGCGGCGCGACGCCATGCAGGCCTACGGCGCCGAGCTGGTGCTGGTGGAAGAGGGCATGGAAGCGGCGCGAGACCTCGCCCTGGCCATGCAGGCGCGGGGGGAGGGGCTGGTGCTCGATCAGTTCAACAACCCCGCCAACCCGGATGCCCACTACCGCTCCACCGGCCCCGAGATCTGGCGCCAGAGCGGCGGGGCGGTCACTCACTTCGTCTCTGCCATGGGCACCACGGGCACCATCATGGGGGTCTCCCGCTACCTCAAGGAGCAGAACCCGGCGGTGGCGGTGATCGGCCTGCAACCGGCCGAGGGGAGCCAGATCCCCGGCATTCGCCGCTGGCCCGAGGCCTACCGGCCCGCCATCTTCGAGCCTGCGCGGGTCGATGGGGTGCTGGATGTGACACTGGAAGAGTCCCTCGTCATGATGCGCCGCCTGGCGCGGGAGGAGGGGATCTGCTGCGGTGTCAGCTCGGGTGGCGCGGTGGCCGGGGCCTTGCGGGTGGCGGCGGAGATCGGGCAGGGGGTGGTGGTGGCGATCATCTGCGATCGGGGGGATCGCTATCTCTCCACCGGGGTCTTCACCCCCGATGTCTGACGGGCAAGGGGCCCGTTACTCCCAGGCCCGCTCCAGCAGGACCAGCAACTGGTCCCTGTCCGCATCCTTGCGGTTGTAGAGCAGGGCGCCATCGTTGATGGCGAGATCCCGGATCCCGGGCAGCAGCGCCTTGTCGGTGAGGCCCGCCTCCCGCAGGGTACGGGGCAGCTTGACCGTCTGCCACAGAGTATCGCGCAGTGCCTGCAACGCCTCGATGGTGGCCTGGGGTCGCCCCTCGGCCGGGGTCGCGGCAAAGCGCTCCGGCCCCACCAGGGGTAGCAGCAGGCGGGCCAGCTCGGGGTCGATGCCGGGCCGGTTGTAGTCGAGCACGGTGGGCAGGAAGAGGTTCATACAGAGGCCATGGGGCAGGTGGCAGCGCGCCCCCAGACTGTGGCCAAGGGCGTGTACCAGCCCCACCATGGAGTTGGAAAACGCCATGCCCGCCAGGGTGGAGCCCTCCGCCAGTTGCAGCCGCAGGCCCTTGTCCGTCGGGTGGGCCAGCACCCTGGGCAGGGCGGTGGCAATCTTCTCCACCGCCATCAGGGCCAGGGCGTCACTGACCGGGTTCTTGCCGTTGCCGATGAAGGCCTCGATGGCGTGGGTCATGGCATCCATGGCGGTGGCGGCGGTGATGGGCAGCGGCAGCCCCAGGGTGAAGCGGGGATCCAGCACCGCCAGCCGGGGCAGCAGGAAGGGGGAGGTGAAGGGCACCTTGCGCCCGCTCCCTTCATCCTTGATCACTGCCACCAGGGTCACTTCGGAGCCGGTCCCCGCCGTGGTGGGGACCACCGCCAGGGGGTTGAGGGGACGGGTCAGGCAATCCGCTCCGGCATAGTCGAGCAGCCGCTCGCCCCCCAGGGTCGCCAGTATGTTCACCGCCTTGGCGGTGTCGATGACGGAGCCGCCGCCAAGGGCGAGCAGGCTGTCACAGCCCAGCTCCCGGTAGTGGCGGGCGATCCGCTCCACCACGGCGGTGGAGGAGTCCGCCGGGATCTCGTCCCAGATGGCGGCGACCGGCAAGGCCCCTTCGGCCATCACATCGGCCAGCAGGGTGGCGAGCCCGCTGCCGCTGACCCCCTTGTCGGTGAGAAGCAAGGGGCGGCCAGCTCCCAATCCCCTCAAGGCATCCGGCAACTGTTCCAGTGCCTGCTCCCCCGCCATCAGCTTGACCGGGCAGAAAAAATCGTAATAACGGCTCATCCCGTTCTCCTCGTGTTCAACCGGTCAGCAGACCCAGATAGATGTGGCAGGCCCGCGCGAGCTTGCGATGCGGGTCCGGGTAGTGGCGAAGCAGGGGCCGTGCGATGAAGGCGGGCAGGATCAGGCTCTGCAACTGCTCAAGTGCCCGCACCAGGTGCATGGCCGCGTCGAGATCCCCCTCCACCAGCAGCCGGTTTTCGCAAAAGGCCTGGTTGATGCCGAGGCGAAAGCTGAGGGCGCGAAAGGCGATGGCGGGGTGCTTGAAGCGCACCCGCAGGGGGTGGGGGCCGTCATGGGCACAGGTCGAGTGCGCCTTGCCAGCCTCCTCACCGCAGTGCCAGCGCCCCGCGAACTTGTAGAGACTCAGCCCCCGGGTCATGCCGCTTACCTCCAGCCTGATGGTGAGGCCGTCCGACAGGGGGGCAAGCTCGCGGCGTACCGCCTCGTCGACCCGGGCGGCGCGGCACAGGGTGCGGCCGATGATCCAGAGCAGGCTGCCAATCCAGAGGCGTCTGCCGGTGGCAAGCAGTGCGTCAGGGCGCATGGGAACCTCCGCTGATGGCGGACCAGAAGAGGGCGAAGGCACTCTCCTGCCAGTGGGGGTCTTCTCCCAGTTCAGGCTGATCGACAAAGAGGGAGGCGCAGGCCAGAAACTGGCCCTGGCACACCTCCAGCATCAGGGCCGGCGGGGCCGACATCAGCTCGCCACTGGCCTGGCCCCGGGCGAGCAGGCTCGGCAGAAAATGCAGGGTCTCCGCCAGGATCTGGCTGCGCAGGGGGCGGGCCAGCAGGGGGGAGTGGAAAAAGCCCAGCACGAACCTGAGCTCACGGGGGTGGGCCTGCATCCAGCCCATGGCCTGGTGCCAGTAGTGGCGGGCCTGCGCCTGGAGCGGCAGGGCGGCATCGGCCTCGGTGATGGCGGCGCCAAGGCGCAGCTTGATGTCCTGGTAGAGGCTCTGGATCAGCACCTCCTTGCTGGGAAAGTGATGAAACAGGGTGCCATTGGCCACCCCGGCCGCCTTGGCGATGCGAGCGGTGGCGGCGCCCTGCAGGCCATCCTCGGCGCACAGGGCCAGGGCGGCATCCAGGATCTGGCGGCGTTTGTCGGTCATGGTTTCTCGCATCTCGCCTCCTAGCGTAGGAACAGGGCCATCATCAGCCGCTGGTACCAGCGCCGATAGGGGGGGTGAATGAGGGAGCCTGTGCTGAAGCGCCCGCGGCGCAGCACGGTTTTCGCCTTGGAGAAGGTGAGAAACCCCTCGCGGCCGTGATAGTGGCCCATGCCGGAGGGACCGATGCCGCCGAAGGGGGCATCGTCCGCCGCCACCTGGAACAGGCTCTCGTTGATGGCCATGCCCCCGGCGTGGGTCTCCCGGATGAGGCGGCGCTGCAGCGTCTCGTCCAGGCTCATGAGATAGAGCGCCAGGGGGCGGGGCCGGGCCGCCACATAGGCCAGGGCCTCCTCGATGTCGTCATAGGGCACCAGGGGCAGCAGGGGGCCGAAGATCTCCTGCTGCATCACCTGGCAGTGGCCGGGCACCTCGGTCAGCAGGTGGGGCACCAGTTTGCGGGTGGCGTCATCCCGGGCGGGCGTGACGCAGGGGTGGATCTGGGCGCCGGCCTGCCTCGCCTCCTCCAGCCAGGCGGTGAGCCGCTCGTACTGGGGGGCGTTGATGATGGCGCTATAATCCGGGCTCTCGATCCCCTGGGGGTAGAGGCGGCGAAAATGGGCCTGATAGGCCTCGATAAAGGCCTGCTCCTGCCCCCTCGGCAGCAGCACGTAGTCGGGGGCCACGCAGATCTGGCCGGCGTTGAGGCTCTTGCCGAAGATCATCCGCTCCACCGCCAGGGCCAGGGGCATGTCGGGGGCGATGAGACAGGGGCTCTTGCCGCCGAGCTCCAGGGTGAGGGGGGTGAGCTGGGGGGCGGCCGCGGCCATCACCAGCCGACCCACCGCCGTGGAGCCGGTGAAGATGAGATGGTCGAAGGGGAGGGCGCTGAAGGCGGCCGCGATCCCCGCATCCCCCTCGATGACCACCACCTCGTCACCGCCGAGGGCCTCATCGAGCAGGGTGCGCAGCACGGCGTTGGTGTGAGGGGTGAACTCGGAGAGCTTGATCATGGCGCGGTTGCCGGCGGCGAGGGCGCCGATGAGGGGCCCGAGGCTCAGCATCACCGGGAAATTCCAGGGCACCATGATGCCGACCACGCCGAGGGGCTGATAGTGCACCTCGACCCTGGCGGGGGCCAGCAGCAGGCCGGAATGACGGCGCTCCGGTTTCATCCACCCCTTGAGCCGTTTCTGGGTGTAGTTGATCTGCATGACGCAGGGGAGCACATCGGCGATCAGGCTGTCGTAGTCGCTGCGCTGGCCGTAGTCCCGGGCCAGGGCCTGACACAGTGCCTGCTTGTGGCGCAGCAGCCCCTGCTTGAGGGCATCAAGTCTGGCACGGCGGGACGCCAGATCCGGCATGGGGGTGGCCTGGCTGGCCTGCCTGAGCCGATGCAGTTGCTCGGGGAGGGAGAACTTGTCCGGTGAGGCGGGGGTGACGGTGGTGTCCATGGCATGCTCCGCACGAAAAGTGACCGACTGATTAGTCGGTCTAAATCTAGCGATTCGTTGCCGACTTGTAAACCGGGCGAGGGCAGAGGGTGGCTACCAGTGGGGAGCGTTGTCCGGAACTGTGTCCGGGCTCCCATTTTTGAGGCATTCGGATTGGCCTTCTATCCAATAAGGGGTAATTGTGAGTCACCAACTCGGAGGGAGAACCGCACATGACCAGGGAATTGCATAGCCTGCTGGCCCGGCTGGATGACGTGATCGCGCGCATGCCGGACAGTTTCAATACCTATGAGTTTGCCCAGAAGCTGGCGCTGCAACATCAGCAGGAGTATTTCGCCGCGGGCCACTCCCTGGCGGGCCAGGAGAAGAACCTGCTGCGCCTGCTCCACGAGAAGATTGCTCTCGCGCTGGCGAGCCATGAGGGCGTCATCGAGGGGGCCCTGCTGCCCTGCATGACCCCCTGGGGAGAGCGCGCCACCTCGCCCCGCTGGCACCGCAAGCACTGACCCGGCAACAACATGAAAAGGCCCCGAGGGGCCTTTTCATGTTTGGGGTCGCACCTACTGGACCAGCCTGCGGGCCTGCCAGTAGCGGCTGTTCCAGTAGACGTTGTCGAGGCGCGAGCGGATCACGCCCTTGCTGGTGGAGGCGTGGATGAACTCACCGGCTCCGGTGTAGACCCCGACGTGGTACTGCTGCCAGCCGGTCTTGAAGAAGACCAGGTCCCCGTGCTGGAGACGGTATCTGTCCACCGGGCGGCCGAGGCTCGCCTGGGATTCCGTGGTGCGGGGCAGGGTGAAGCCCAGCACCTGGCTGTAGGCGAGCTGGGTGAAGGCGGAGCAGTCGAGACCGGCGCGGCTGGTACCGCCCATGCGATAGGGCACGCCGCGCCACTGCTGATAGAAGTTGTCGAATGCGCCGCTCTGGCGCACGGGAGGGGGAGGCTCCGGCGTGCTGGAGCAGGCGGCGAGAAGCAGGGCCAGCAGGGGCAGCAGCAAGGTGCGAAACATCTCAACTCCTTGATAGGGCACGGGGTTCATCATAGACGATGATCCTGCCTGGAACCTGAATGACAACGGCATTGACGAGTTGCCGCCTGTGGGGGCAGCCACTGGATCACCCCGCCGGTTTGGGGGTAATGAGCGGCGTCAGCAGCTCGGCAATCTTGTAGAAGGTCTGCACCCGGGTGGTGCTGGGGCGCCACACCAGGCCTATCTCCCGATAGGGTTTCTCCCCGGGCAGAGGGATGGCCACCAGGTCCGTGTTGTCGAGGATGCCCGCATCTATGGCCATCTGGGGCAGGAAGGTGGTGCCAAGACCGGCCCCCACCATCTGCACCAGGGTGTGTAGACTGGTGGCGGCGAACGGGTTGATCTTGCTCTTGTCCCGCAGCCGGCAGGCGCTCACCGCGTGCTCCGTCAGGCAGTGCTCCCGCTCCAGCAGGAAGATGCTCTGGTTGGGCAGCTCCTTGTAGTCGAACGGCATGTGCAGGCCCGCCGCCATGTGGGAGGGCATCACCATGTGGAAGGGATCCTGGCCGACGGTCTTGCTGTGGAAGCCGCCGATCTCCACCGGCAGCGCCAGGATCAGCAGATCGAGCTGCCCCTGCTCCAGCTGCTTGAGCAGATTGGTGGTGGTGTCTTCCCGCAGCAGCAGCTCCAGATCCGGATAGGCCTTGCCGCACACCTGCAACAGCTTGCTCAGCAGGAAGGGGGCGATGGTGGGGATGCAGCCCAGGCGCACCGTGCCGTGCATGACGCCCCCCTGCTGCTGCCCCAGCTCCATCAGATCCCGGGCGTCGGAGAGCAGGTTGCGCGCCCGCGCCACGATTTCCATGCCGACCGGCGTCATGATGAAGCTCTTGTGATCCCGCTCCACCAGTTGCAGGTTCATCATGTCCTCCAGGGTCTGGATCCCGGTACTCAGGGTCGACTGGCTGACATGGCAGGCCTTGGCGGCGCGGTTGAAATTCTTGTGCTCGTCCAGAGCGACCAGATACTGGAGCTGCTTCAGGCTGGGCCAACGTTGCATAGGAGAAACCCGATCGATGCTATCTATTTGATTTGATTAATCTACCATCGAGAAGCCCCGTTGTCGCCGACAAATCGGTGCCCCCTGGCAGGCGCACTGCCTCACGCACATGGGGTGGCCTGCGCCGATGGGCTGGTCACCCCTCATTGGTCAGGAGCTTATCCCCTTGTGCCGCGCCATTGAAGGGGCGCCGCCATGGGATGTGACAGGGATCGGCCTTCGGGCGGGGCGCCCTGCGCGCAGGAGCGGCCATAAAAAAACGCGCCGGTGGGCGCGTTTTTGCAGAAGGGGGGCGGACTATTCGTCGAAGATACCGAAGTGATCCTTGGCGAAGTTGACCCGCTGCTCCACGTTCATCTTGACCTGACCCAGCTTCTCGATGGTCTTGAGGTTGGGCACCAGGCCGCGACCGTTTGCGATCTGGATGGCAAGGCCCGGACGGGCGTTGAGCTCCAGCAGCATGGGGCCGCGGAACTTGTCCAGCACCATGTCGGTCCCGATGTAGCCAAGACCGGACATCTCGTAGCAGGAGGCCGCCAGGTTGAGCAGGGTGTCCCAGTGGGGCACCTTCAGATCATAGAGATCCAGGCCGGTGTCCGGGTGGTGGCGCAGCGGGTTGCCAAACTGCACCGCCCGCAGGGCGCGGCCGGTGCGCAGGCACAGGCCCACCCCCACGGCGCCCTGGTGCAGGTTCGCCTTGCCGTCGGAAGCCGAGGTCGAGAGGCGCATCATGGCCATCACCGGGAACCCCTTGAAGATGATCACCCGGGCATCGGGGACCCCTTCGAAGGAGTAGCCGTCGAACACGTCGTCGAAGTTGATGAGCCCTTCCACCAGCGCCACGTCGGGCTTGCCGCCGAGGGAATAGAGCCCCGCCAGGATGTTGGAGACATGGCGCTCCAGATCCTGGCCATTGGCGGCGCTGCCGTTGGGCTTGTAGAAGAGGCCGTCCTCCTGGCGCAGGATCACCAGGATCCCCTTGCCGCCGGAGCCGCGGGCCGGCTTGATGCAGAAGCCCGGCCAGTCCTTCACCAGCGCGGTGATGCGAGTCACGTCGTGCTGCTCGCGGATGGTGCCGATGAGTTCAGGCACCGTCACCCCCGCATCCAGCGCGATGCGCTTGGTCTTGAGCTTGTCATCCACCAGCGGATAGAGGCGGCGCGGGTTGTAGCGGCTGATGTAGGAGTGGTTGCGCTTGTTCATGCCGAGGATGCCTGCCTGGGACAGGCTCCACGGACTGGTGTATTTCTGCCAGAACCACATCTGTTACTTGTCCTTACCCGGGGTGGCACCAGACTTCATCTCGTCCACCAGCGGCTTGAAGCGCTTGAGTTCGCTCAGCTTGTAGCCGGTGTAGTTACCCATCAACAGCACGGTCGCCATCAGCACCAGCTGCAGGCCGAGGAAGTTGAAGGTGAGGTGACGAATGAGCTCGTTGTCCATGGCCAGGTAGGCGATGACCGCCACCAGGAGGGAGCCGCCGCCCTGGCGGAACACCTCTTTGGGACCCTCTTCTTCCCACAGGATGGACATGCGCTCGATGGTCCAGGAGAGGATGATCATCGGGAAGAAGGTGATCTTCATGCCGTCGGTCAGCCCCAGCTTGAAGGCGAACGCCGAGAAGATGCCGATCATCGAGATCACCATGATGATGATCGCCGATATTCGGGCGACCAGCAGCAGGTTCAGCCTCGAGAGGTAGGAGCGGATCACCAGGCCGGTGCCGACGATCAGCAGGAAGCCGATGAGGCCGGTGACCAGCGAGGTCTGGATGAAGGCGACCGCGATCAGCACCGGCATGAAGGTGCCGGAGGTCTTGATCCCCACGATGACCCGCAGGAACACCACCATCAGCACGCCGATGGGGATGAGCAGCAGACCCTTGAACAGGGCTTGCTCTTCCAGGGGCAGGCTGTGGATGGAGAAGTTCATCATCTCGGATTTTTCGAACTTCTGGGCCAGGGCCACGTTGACCGGTTGCTCCTGCTCGATCATCGAGAAGGTGACGCGGGAGTTGTGACCGCCGGTGACGTCCAGGAGGGCGCCGGAGTTGTACTCCCACAGCAGCAGGTTGGCCGGTTGACCCTGTTCACCGCTTTGCGGGTTGAACAGCTTGTAGTCGGTCGGGCTGTTGAAGACCTGCAGGTAATCCACCAGCTCCTGACGGCGGCGGCCATCTTCCAGGCTGAGGGCGTGAACCACCCGGGCCGGGACGTCCGCGTTGTTGAGCAGCTCGGCAATCAGATTGGCGCGGCTCTTGTGGGACTTGAGCAGCTCGGCGTTCTGTTCCTGCTTCTCGATCTCCTTGATGATCTCGCGGGTCAGGGTGTAGCCGTCGGCGGAGCGCTCCTGGGCGCGCTCCAGGATCTGCTTCATGGCCGTGGCGTAGGGCTCGCTCTCGATCTGCTTCTCGATGGCGGGCGGCTGCGGGTTGGCGGCGGGCTTGGCATGGGCATCGGCCATCATGTCGACCCGGTAGTAGAGCTCCTGACGGCCGGAGGCGGCGCGGATGGACCACTCGGCGCGGGCATCCCCGTCTTTTTCCACGAACGACAGACCATAGCCCGGGCTCGCGGCGTTCTCGTTCATCAGGGTGAAGCCGGGCTGGGTGCCCGGAATGGCCAGGGAGGCGATCACCGGCTCGCCGGTGGCCTCGAACTCGAGCTTGGCTTCGATGGACCAGATCTGGCGCTTTTCACCCGGCGTGAGCGGGACGTCCAGCGCGATGTGATGATAGAAGGTCATCCCCAGGCCGACGATGTAGAGCAGGGCGACCAGCAGATAGAACGGCTTACGGGAAACCATGGATTATTTCACATCCTTGAGCTTGGGTTTGGGTTGGATATATTCGCGGGCCACGTCGACCACGGCGATGTCTTTAAGGAATTCACGGCCCAGCAGCACGGGGAAGGTCATGTCGCTGCGGTCCTTCAGGGTAAATTCGGCCTTCTCGGTCATGTCGCCGATGCGCACGGCGAGGCGGACCACGGGGCGACGGTCGAGATCGTCGGCGGAAGCCTGACGGACCCGCACGTGACGCACCAGGGGCGCTTCAATCTGGATCTTGTCGTCCATCTCCTGGTGGCTCAGGAAGAAGCGCACCCAGTTCTTGCCGTTGCGCTCGAAGATGGTGATCTCCTGAGCGCTGATGGAGGAGGTGGTGGCGCCGGTGTCGACCCGGGCCTGGAAGGCGTCGTTGGCGGCGTCAACCCAGATCCACTCCGCTTCACCCACCAGCAGCTTGCCATCGACGGTGTGGCCCTGGCTCGGCGCCGGGCACTTCTCGGTGGGAATGGGCATGGCCTTGGGCGGCTCGGGAGGCAGGGTAGCCAGCTTGCTGTCGACTTTCTTCACGGACTCTTTCATGTTGGTGACATCGGTGTTGAGCTGAACCAGCAGGTGCTGTTGCTGCACATACTGCTTCTGTTGCTGTTCCATGGATGTTTGCAGACGTTGCTCGCTCAACGAGATCTCGTTGCGCAGCTCGGCCAGCGTCAGGGTCGGGGTCGGGGGGGCTTTTTCCATACTGACACACCCGCCGAGACTGAGCAGGGAGAGCAGGGTCATTCCTTTTAATTTGCTTTTCATGTCATTCATTTAACTGTGCTTCCTGGAATTGGGTCAGTGTAACTTCCACAGCCGCCATCGGCTAGTCTTTGGCCTTTCTGGCGATCAGTACGGCACGTTTGGGTGCCGGGTATCCTTCGACCGTGAGTGCAGGATTGTGTGGATCCAGATAGTCACTCAGGGACTCGTTAATCATCCAGTCGGTACGACGCTGTTCGTCGGTGCTGGTCATATTCTCGTCGACGATGCGCACCTCGGTGAACCCGCAGCGCTCGACCCAGCGTGTGAGGGCCGCGCTCGAGGGGAGGAACCAGACGTTGCGCATCTTGCCGTAGCGATCGGAAGGCATCAGCACCTGGTTTTCGTCGCCGTCCACCACCAGGGTCTCGAGCACCAGCTCCCCATCGTCTTTGAGCTGGTTGCGCAACTGCTCGATGTGCTCGATGGGGGACTTGCGATGATAGAGCACCCCCATGGAGAAGACGGTGTCAAAGGCCCGCAGCGCCGGCAGCTCCTGGATACCGAGGGGCAGCAGGTGGGCGCGCTGGTCGTTGCCTGCGAAGTGGCGAATGGCTTCGAACTGGCAGAGGAACAGCGGGCTCGGGTCGATGCCGACCGCCAGTTTCGCCCCTTCCCCCACCATGCGCCAGAGGTGGTAGCCGCTGCCGCAGCCCACGTCCAGCACGTAGCGGCCCTGGAGCGGGCTGATGTGGGGCAGCACCCGATCCCACTTCCAGTCGGAGCGCCACTCGGTGTCGATGTGGATGCCGTGCACATGGAAGGGGCCCTTGCGCCAGGGCATGAGCTGGCGCAACAGGCTCTCGGTCTTCTTGCGCTCACCCTCTCCCAGGCTATCGGGGCCGCCGATAGCGACCCGCTCTTTGAGCTCGATCCGGCCGGGGGCCACGACAGGCAGCTTGGCGAGGGCGCGGTTCCAGCGCGGCAGATCCCCGTGCAGATTGTCGTGCTGCCAGGCGTGCAGCTGGGCGGGCAGGGTGTGCAGCCAGTGGCTCAACCTGTTCTTGGCGATCAGTTGATAAAAATGGGCGAAATCGATCATGGCTTAGTTGGTGTCGCTGGCTTTGATGGCAATCATGGAGCCGAAGTTGAAGCACTGGAACCAGAGGTCCAGGTGGGTGAAGCCGGCGTCCCGCAGGCGCGCCTGATGGACCGCCAGGGTGTCGGTGCGCATCACGTTCTCAAGGGCGGTGCGCTTCTGGCTGATTTCCAGCTCGCTGTAGCCGTTGGCCCGCTTGAAGTCGAGGTGCAAGTCGATGAGCAGCTCGTTGACCTGCTCGTCATCGAAGCGGAACTTCTCGCTCAGGATGAGGATGCCGCCGGGGCGCAGGCCGTCAAAGATGCGCGCGATGAGGGCGGCCCGCTTCTCGGGGGCGACGAACTGCAGGGTGAAGTTGAGCACCACCACGGAGGCGTTCTCGATGGGGATGTCGCAGATGTCCGCCTCGATGAGTTCCACCGGCACCTCGGACTTGAAGCCCGAGAGGTGAGCGCGGGCCCGCTCGATCATAGGGTGGGAGAGATCCACCGCCGTGATCTGGCAGCCGGGCTGGGTGACGTGGCGGCGCATGGCCTGGGTCGCGGCGCCGAGGGAGCAGCCGAGATCGTAGAGGCGGCTCTGGGGCTGGGCGTAGCGGGCGGCCATCATGCCGATGGCGGAGATGATGTTGCTGTAACCGGGCACCGAGCGCTGGATCATGTCGGGGAAGACGTCGACGACCTGCTCGTCAAAGCAGAAGTCTCCCAGACGGGCGATGGGGGCGGCAAAAATCTGATCGTGCATGCTGACGCAACCTGACAGCCGGTGTGGTGGGCGGCTGTTTTATTCAATTGAATCTTGGGTGGACGGGCATCGAAATGGCGTCGTCACCGGTTGACGAACGGGGTGGCTTGCTCCGGGATCCTTCGGGCTGCCCCTGTTCGCAACGGGCCATGGTCCGGGCCCTCAGGGTGCCGGGCTGGGGTGGGCAACGCATTGCCATGCACCCAGGCCCGGGACCTTACTTGGGGCGCTAGTGTAGAGGAAAGGCGGGCGTTTGTCTTGACGCCAACCCCGGTGGGACCACAAAAAAAGCGGCTTTTTTTGGGGACGGAGAAGGGGCGGGGAGGGGGCCGCTCAAAAGGGCAGCACCCCCTGGCGGGCGCGATCGTTTTCTCCCGGCCAGGGGGCCATCTCCTGGCCGAGCAGGCGGCTGATCTGCCGTGCGAGTTCGGGGGCCAGGGCATTGTCTGCGGTGTGGACAAAGAGGTAGAGATCCTTGCCCTCCTGGAGCCATTGTTTCCAATGTGGCAACCATGGTGGCAAAAATGGATGATTGTCCTCGATTTGAGGCAAACCAATCAGGCGCACCACCGGGGCACCCCCTGTGGCCAGCAGATGGACCGGCAACCTGGGTTTCTTGCCCTGGGCATCGATCATGGCGGCCGTGGTGGCGGGCACCGAGAAGAGCGGGCGGCTGTCGAGCATGATGCGATTGATGTCCCGCGCCATCAGCATCCGGTTGAGGGCCCGTTCCGCCTCCCCCTTGGCGAAGAAATCGGGGTGGCGCACCTCGAGGGCATAGGTGAAATCCTGGGGCAGCCGCGCGAAGAAGGCATCCAGACGGGCCAGCCCCTCTGGCCCGAAGCGGGCGGGCAGTTGCAGCTTGAGCAGCCCCAGCTTGTCATGCAGGGGGGCCAGCAGGCGGATGAAGGCCGTCACCTGTTTGTCCGCGCTCACCAGATCGCTCTGGTGGCTGATCTCCTTGGGAAACTTGAAGCTGAAGCGAAAGTGGTCGGGGACCGCATCGGCCCAGCGCTGCACCGTCTCCGGGGTCGGCGAGGCGTAGAAGGTGGTGTTGCCCTCCACGGAGTTGAACACCCGGGCATAGTCGGCGAGGTGCTCGGCGGGCCTGGCATTCATCCCCAGCAACTGGCCGGGCCAGGCCGGGTGTGACCACTGGGGCAGGCCCAAATAGAGGCTCATGATGGTTCCTGTCGGCAGGTTGGCGCACTTTTGCCCTCCTTTTTGCGCCAGAACAACAAAAAACAGGGTAAAGGGGGCTGCGGGCCATTTTACCCAAATGGAGGTTTTCCTCTATAATGCCAACCCTTTTGTTTGCCACATTGTCGTAATGCGCGCGACCGAGCCCCCGGGTGACGATGATCGCGGCCCGGCAGTGGCCAGACAACGACGCCAGCCGATACCCCGGCGCCCACTCGTCATCCCGGTCGGGAGCGGGGGCATGCCTGGGGCGGCGGCAAGAATCCGGCTCGGGGAGCCGGATGACCCGAGACAGATTTCAAACCGGGCAAGAAGCAGGATCTGGCCAGCTGTGAGACAGACGGTGCTTGCCAGTCGTGCCCGGCGACCCAGGATGAACCGTCTCTCTACCATTTCGAAGGAAGAAGTCCATGCGCTCTATCTATTGCGGACAGGTCAATGAGGCCCATGCCGGGCAGACCATTACATTGTGCGGTTGGGTCCATCGTCGTCGTGATCTCGGCGGCCTCATCTTTATCGACATGCGCGACCGCGAGGGCATCGTGCAGGTGTTCTTCGATCCGGACAAGCCGGACGCCTTTGCCCTGGCCTCCGAGCTGCGCGGCGAGTTCTGCATCCAGGTGACCGGCGTGGTGCGTACCCGCCCCGACTCCCAGCGCAACAGCGACATGGCCACTGGTGCCATCGAGGTGTTCGCCCACGAGCTCACCATCATCAACCGTGCCGAGCCGCTGCCCCTTGACTTCAACCAGGTCAACAGCGAAGAGGTGAGCCTCAAGTACCGCTACCTGGACCTGCGTCGTCCCGAGATGGCCAAGTACCTGAAGACCCGTGCCAAGGCCAGTGCCTTCGTGCGCCGCTTCATGGACGAGCACGGCTTCCTCGACATCGAGACCCCGATGCTGACCAAGGCGACCCCGGAAGGGGCCCGTGACTATCTGGTGCCGAGCCGCGTGCACAAGGGCAAGTTCTACGCCCTGCCGCAGTCCCCCCAGCTGTTCAAGCAGTTGCTGATGATGTCCGGCTTCGACCGCTACTACCAGATCGTCAAGTGCTTCCGCGACGAAGACCTGCGTGCCGACCGCCAGCCGGAATTCACCCAGATCGACGTCGAGACCTCCTTCATGACCGCACCCCAGGTGCGTGAAATCATGGAAGAGATGATCCGCAAGCTCTGGCTGCACATCCTGAACGTGGACCTGGGTGACTTCCCCATCATGACCTTCGACGAAGCCATGCGCCGCTTCGGCTCCGACAAGCCGGACCTGCGCCTGCCCATGGAGCTGGTCGATGTGGCAGATCTCTTGACCGAGGTGGAGTTCGCCGTGTTCGCCGGTCCTGCCAAGGATCCGAAAGGCCGTGTGGCGGCCCTGAAGGTACCGGGCGGCGCGGAGCTGTCTCGCAAGCAGATCGACGAGTACACCAAGTTCGTCGGCATCTACGGTGCCAAGGGCCTGGCCTGGATGAAGGTCAACGACGCCGGGAGCGGCCTCGAAGGGGTGCAGTCCCCGGTGGCCAAGTTCCTCTCTGACGCCATCGTGCGCGAGATCCTGGCCCGCACCGGCGCGATGGATGGCGACATCATCTTCTTCGGCGCCGACTCCAAGAAAGTGGTGTGCGATGCCATGGGTGCCCTGCGCCTGAAGGTGGGCCGCGATCTGGGCCTGGTGGAGAACGTCTGGAAGCCCCTGTGGGTCATCGACTTCCCCATGTTCGAAGAAGATGGCGAAGGCGGCCTGGCGGCCATGCACCACCCCTTCACCGCCCCGAGCAACCTGGGCCCGAGCGAGCTGAAAGCGAACCCGGTGGGCGCTTACGCCAACGCCTACGACATGGTGATCAACGGCTACGAAGTGGGTGGCGGCTCTGTGCGTATCCACAACAGCGAGATGCAGTCCACCGTGTTCGACATCCTGGGGATCACCCCGGACGAGCAGCGCCTGAAGTTCGGCTTCCTGCTGGATGCCCTGAAATACGGCACCCCGCCCCACGCCGGCCTGGCCTTCGGTTTGGACCGCCTCAGCATGCTGCTGACCGGCACCGACAACATCCGGGATGTCATCGCCTTCCCGAAAACCACGGCGGCCGCCTGTCTGATGACAGACGCCCCGAGCTTTGCCAACCCGGCCCAACTGGGCGAGCTGGCGATTGCGACCACCGTCAAGGGTGACGAATAAGCCGTTATCGGCAACAAAGGCCGCAGCGATGCGGCCTTTCCCGTTTCCCCCTGGGCGCAACCAGTGTTACTGAAATTTCCAACTATAACGGAGAGTCCCTATGGCAGGTCACAGTAAATGGGCCAACATCAAACACCGCAAGGCGGCGCAAGACGCCAAGCGCGGCAAGATCTTCACCAAGCTGATCCGCGAAATCACCACCTCCGCGCGTCTGGGTGATGCCGATCCTGCCAACAACCCCCGCCTGCGTGCGGCGGTGGCGGCAGCCCTGACCAGCAACATGACCCGCGACACCATCAACCGCGCCATCGCCCGTGGGGCCGGCGGCGGTGACGGCGAGCAGCTCGAGACCATCGTGTACGAAGGGTACGGCCCGGCCGGTTCCGCCGTCATGGTGGAGTGCCTGACCGACAACCGCAACCGTACCGTGGCCGAAGTGCGTCACGCCTTCAGCAAGTGCGGCGGCAACCTGGGGACCGACGGCTCCGTGGCCTATCTGTTCACCAAGAAGGGGGTGCTGACCTTCGTGGGCGCCGATGAAGACGCCCTGATGGACGCTGCGCTGGAAGCCGGTGCCGACGACGTGCTGACCGAAGAAGATGGCACCATCGAGGTCTACACCACCCCGAACGACTTCGGCACCGTGCTGGACGGTCTGGAAGCTGCCGGCTTCAAGCCCGAGAGCGCCGAAGTGACCATGATCCCCTCCACCGAGGCGGAACTGGATGCCGAGACCGCGCCCAAGCTGATGCGCCTCATCGACATGCTGGAAGATCTGGACGACGTGCAGGAGGTGTACCACAACGGCTCCATCTCCGACGAGATCGCCGCGACCCTGTGATCCCCCAGGGCAAGGGGAGGGCGACCACAACGGTCCTCTTCCCCGGCTCCGACGAGATTGCCGCGACCCTGTTCAGGTTCGCGAACACACAGGTGCGACACCTTGTTCACCTTCGCAAAAACGGCAGCCCGGGCTGCCGTTTTTTTATGTGCCAGACCGCGCACCTCCTCCTTGTGGTTCGATTTCCTCTCTTAATGTTCGCTTAAGTTTGCCGTCCTAGGATGACCCCGTATCTGGACCTCCCTGGCTCTTTTCCTGTTTTTCAGGGCCGAGTGTCGGGATGGTCACCACGAAGCCTGCTGGCAGGTTGTTAGTTCCACTGGTTTGTCGGAGTCTCTCTATGCGTCTCACTCTGGGAGTGATGAAGGTCAATCTGTTGCTGGTGCTGCTGTTTGCACTGGTCTTCAACTGGCCCATTTTCCTGCACTTTTATCGCATTCTCAGCGCCCTTGAACACGTCAAGGCGGGGTTTGTCCTCTCCATTCCCCTGGTACTGGTGGCGGCCCTCAACGCGGTGTTCCTGCCCTTTACCTTCCGTTATCTGCTCAAGCCCTTCTTCGCCTTGCTCATCATGACCGGCTCCCTCGTCAGCTACGCCATGCTCAAGTACGGGGTGATCTTCGACATGGGCATGATGCAGAACATCATCGAGACCAACAGCGGGGAGGCGGGCTCCTACCTCAACGGTTCCGTGGTGCTCTGGTTCCTGCTGACCGGCCTGTTGCCGGTGCTGGTCCTGTTGTGGGTGAAGATTGAGTATCCCCGTCCCTGGTACAAGGGGCTGGGTCTGCGCCTCGGTTCCATCGCGCTCTCCTTGCTGTTTCTGATGGGGGCTGCCGCCCTCTATTACCAGGATTACGCCTCGGTCGGGCGCAACAACAAGTCCCTCGGCAAGGAGATAGTGCCCGCCAACTATGTGCACGGGCTCTACAAGTACGCCCGGGATGTGGTCTTCGCCACTCCCATTCCCTACCAGCAGATCGGCACCGATGCCAGGGTGATCGGCCAGCACGAGAAGCCGACCCTGATGTTCCTGGTGGTGGGGGAGACGGCTCGCAGCCAGAACTACTCCCTCAACGGCTACAAGAAGGAGACCAACGGCTTCACCGAGAAGGAGGCCAATATGGTCTCGTTCAGGAACGTGCGCTCCTGCGGCACCGCTACTGCGCTCTCCGTGCCCTGCATGTTCTCGAACATGACCCGGCGCGGCTATGACGAGGCCAGGGCCCAGTCCCAGGACGGCTTGCTGGACGTGCTGCAACATGCCGGGATCTCGGTGCTCTGGAAGGAAAACGACGGCGGCTGCAAGGGGGTGTGCAAAAACGTCCCCACCATCGAGATTGAGCCCAAGGCATTCCCCGCATACTGCTCCGGCAATGCCTGTCATGACGAGGTGCTGTTGCAGGGGCTGGATCAGCAGATCGCTGACATGCAGGGCAAGCAGGGCAGCAAGCTGGTGGCCTTCCACCTGATGGGCAGCCACGGTCCGACCTACTATCGCCGCTACCCGGCCGCCGATCGCGTCTTCCTGCCGGACTGCCCGCGCAGCGACATCGAGAACTGCAGCAACGAAGAGCTGGTGAACACCTATGACAACACCATCCGCTACACCGACAAGGTGCTGGCCCAGCTCATCGACAAGCTCAAGAGCCTGGAGAGCCAGTACAACGTGGGGCTGGTCTATCTGTCGGATCACGGCGAATCTCTCGGCGCCATGGGGCTCTATCTGCACGGCACCCCCTACAAGTTCGCACCGGACGATCAGACCCGGGTGCCGCTCCTGACCTGGTTCTCTCCCCAGTTGCAGGCGGACCGTCAGCTCAATCTGGATTGCCTGCAACAGGAGGCAGCCAGCAAGCGCTTCTCCCACGACAACCTGTTTCACTCCATGCTCGGTATCATGGACGTGCAGACCCAGGTCTATGACGGCAAGCTGGATCTGTTCAAACCGTGCCGGGCGGGGTGAACCGGCGAAAACAGACCATAAAAAAACGGCAGCCACTGGCTGCCGTTTTCGTATCCGAAGGGGTGGAGCTTACTTCTGCTCCATGATGATCTGCAGCAGATCCCCTTCCAGCAGGGAGCGCTTGACCAGGGCGAAGCCGCCGATGGTGGGCTGGTTCTGAAAGCGCGCCTTCACGATGGGCAGGCCGCGATGGAAACTTGGCAGAGACTGGTGCTCGACACAGCGGCGGATGGCCGGGATCAGGATCTCTTCGGCGGCGGTGATTTCACCGGCGATGAGCACCTTCTGGGGGTTGAACAGGTTGACCGTGATGGCGATGGCGCGCCCCAGGTGCTCCCCCACGTTCTCGATCACGCTGCGGGCCAGCTCGTCACCGGCCACCGCCGCCTTGCACACCTCCTGGATGGTGATGTGCTTCTCTTGCAGCGAACTCAGGTGACCGCGGCTGATGAGCTCCTTCACCTTGTCGACGATGGCCTCGTTGGAGGCGATGGTCTCGAGGCAGCCGAAGTTGCCGCAGTGGCAGCGCTTGCCAAGGGGTTCGACCTGGATGTGGCCTATTTCGCCGACGTTGCGGTTCTGGCCGAGAAACACCTTGCCCTTGGTGATGATGCCCGAGCCCGTCCCCTGGTGGACACTCACCAGGATGGAGTCCATGCAGTCGCGGGACTCGCCGAAGAAGTGTTCGGCCAGCGCCAGCGAACGGGTGTCGTTGCCCACGTAGCAGGGGAGGTTGAAGTGGTGCTCCAGGAGCTTGGCGAGCCCCAGGTTGCGGATCTGGTAGGTGGGGGTGTAGATGACCATGCCGGATTCGGGGTTGACCAGACCCGGCATGGTCAGCGCGATGCTGATGAGGTTGCGGCTGCGATCCTGATTGGCGTCGATGAAGGCACCAATCTCCCGCAGCAGAATGTCCACCACGGGTTGCTGCTCGATCTCGGTCACCTGGGTGATGTGCTGATCGAGCTCCTTGCCGTCGAGGTCATACAGGGAGAGCTGCAGGTAGCCGCGACCCAGCTTGGCGGACACAAACTGGAAGCGATGCTTGATGGTGGTCAGGGAGATGGCGCGGCGCCCGCCAGTGGAGGCTTGCGGCGAGGTTTCCCTGATGAGACCGTGCTCGATCAGTTGCCGGGTTATCTTGGTCACGCTGGCCGGGGCCAGCTGACTCAACTCGGCAATTTTGACCCGCGAGATGGGCCCCTGCAGGTCAATGAGGCGATAGACGACCGCACTGTTTACCTGCTTGATAAGATCTACGTTTGCTATTTGTCCGCCAGTCATAGTGTCACTGTGTTGTGTAGTGTCCGTTAACCACGGTCCCGCAGACCGCGAAGGCCTGATCAAAGACGGTGAGGTTGGCAATTTTTCCGACCTGGATACTACCGAGACGCGAGTCCCATCCAATGGCGCGAGCGGGGTAAAGGGTGGCCATTCTCAGTGCTTCGTCGAGCGGCAATCCGACCTGTTTGACCAGATTTTCCACCCCTTCGATCATGGTGAGGGCGGAGCCGCCGAGTGTACCATTCTCATCGACGCACTGACCATCGCGGAAATAGACGGTTGCGCCGCAAAAATCAAATTTCTCAAAGCCTTCCGGTGCACCTGCCGCCGCGGTGGCATCGGTGACCAGCACCAGCCGCTCCCCCAGCATCCTGTGCGCCAGGCGCACGTTGGCCCAGTGTACGTGGTGGCCGTCGACGATGATGCCCGCATAGACATCCTTGCGATCGTAGATGGCACCGACCACGCCGGGCTCGCGACCGTTCAGGGTCGGAGTCATGGCGTTGTAGAGGTGGGTGGCAAAGCGCATGCCGTTGTCAAAGCCCGCCATGGCCTGGTCGTAGTTGGCGGCGGTGTGGCCGGCGGAGACCAGGATGCCGGCTTCCACCAGACGGCGGATGTGCTCGGGCTTGTTGCGCTCCGGCGCCAGGGTGATCTTGGCGATGGCGTCCGCGTTGTCGCAGAAGAAGTCGATCATCTCGTCGGCGGGCTGGCGGATCTGTTCGGCCGGGTGGATCCCCTTGCGCTTGAGGTTGGTGTAGGGCCCTTCCAGATGGACGCCAAGCACCTCGTTGGGGTGGGCGGCCATGTAGTCGCGGGTGACGGCGACGGCCTGCTTCATGTCCGCATCCGGGCTGGTGATCAGGGTCGGCAGGAAGCTGGTGGTCCCGGATTTCAGGTTGGCCGCCTGCATGGTGGCCAGGGTGTCCGTGGTGATGTGACCGTTGAACATGACGCCACCGCAGCCGTTGAGCTGGACGTCGATGAAGCCGGCGCTGAGGTTGGCGCCCTGGAGGTCAATCTGCTCGATGCCGGCGGGCAGTTCTGCCTGGCGGGAGATGGCGACAATCTTGTCGCCATCGATGACCACGCCATAACCGGTCAGCACGCAGCTGCCGGTGTAGAGAGTGCAATTAGTCAGAGCGTACATGGGAGCTCCTCAGAGGTGCTTGATATTGTCGGCTTCCAGTTGCTGGAAGTAGCGCACCGTCTTGACCTTCAACTCCATGGTGGAAGGTTCGTCGCACACCACAATCCCTTTCGGATGCAGTTGCAGGGTGGAGATGGTCCACATGTGGTTGACGCTGCCCTCCACGGTGGCCTGCAGGGCCTGGGCCTTGGCGTGACCGACCACCAGGATCAGGATCTCTTCGGCGTCCATCAGGGTGCCGACACCCACGGTCAGGGCCAGCTTGGGCACCTGCTCCATGTCGCCGCCAAAGAAGCGGGAGTTGGCGATGCGGGTGTCTTCGGTCAGGGTCTTGACCCGGGTACGGGAAGCCAGGGAAGAGGCCGGTTCGTTGAAGGCGATGTGACCGTCGTTGCCGACGCCGCCCATGAACAGGTGGATCTTGCCGTAGGACTTGATCTTGTCTTCGTAGCGCTGGCACTCGGCCACCAGATCCTCGGCGTTGCCATTGAGGATGTTGATGTTTTCCGGGCGAATGTCCACGTGATTGAAGAAGTTGTTGTGCATGAAGCTGTGGTAGCTCTCCGGGTGTTCCTTGGGCAGCCCCACGTACTCGTCCATGTTGAAGGTGACCACGTTCTGGAAGCTCACCTCGCCGGCTTTATGCAGCTCAATCAGGCGCTTGTAGGTGTTGAGCGGGGTGCCGCCAGTGGGCAGACCCAGCACGAAGGGGCGCTCGGCAGTGGGTTTGAACGCATTGATGCGGTCAACGATGTAACGGGCAGACCAGAGACCCACCTGGCTGGCAGACTTCAACGGGATCAGGCGCATTCTATATACCTCAGTACGGTTGCCGCACAGGGAGTGACGGCAAGGGACCAGACACGGATTCAAGTTGTTTTATAGCGTAAATAAAGATTGCGAACTAAGCCACATCTATCGGCTACCTTTATCTCTGTTGAGTGATAATGATCACGAAAGCTGGTTTATTAATTTGCGCAGCGAAATAAAACACATAGACTGCCAATCAAGCCTTGATGGCTTATGCGTCGAACGTGATAAGCACTTAATTTCTAGAAAAACACCAACTAAGGAGAGGAACCGTGAACATTCTCGGTTATTTGCAAAAGATCGGCCGTGCCCTGATGGTGCCGGTAGCGGTATTGCCTGCCGCCGCGATCCTGATGGGGATTGGCTACTGGATTGACCCGAACGGTTGGGGTGGCGGAAGCCCTCTGGCTGCGTTTCTGATCAAGGCGGGCGCCGCCATCATCGACAGTATGCCCATTCTGTTCGCCGTCGGCGTCGCTTACGGCATGTCCAAGGATAAAGACGGTTCCGCCGCGCTGGCCGGTCTGGTCGGCTTCCTGGTGGTCACCACCCTGCTGAGCCCGGGCGCCGTGGCCCAGATCAAGGGCATCCCGGCCGACCAGGTGCCGGCAGCCTTTGCCAAGATCAGCAACCAGTTCGTCGGCATCCTGTGTGGTGTCATCGCCGCCGAGCTCTACAACCGCTTCAGCAGCGTGGAGCTGCACAAGGCGCTGGCTTTCTTCTCCGGTCGTCGTCTGGTGCCGATCGTGACCTCCGTGGTGATGATCGTCGTATCCTTCATCCTGATGGCCGTCTGGCCGGTCATCTACGGTGGCCTGGTGAGCTTCGGTGAATCCATCGTCAGCATGGGCTCCACCGGTGCCGGCATCTATGCCTTCTTCAACCGTCTGCTGATCCCGGTTGGTCTGCACCACGCCCTGAACTCCGTGTTCTGGTTCGACGTGGCCGGCATCAACGACATCCCGAACTTCCTGGGTGGCCAATCCTCCATCGACGCCGGCAAGGCTGTCGTGGGCGTGACCGGCATGTATCAGGCCGGCTTCTTCCCCATCATGATGTTCGGTCTGCCGGGTGCCGCACTGGCCATCTACCACAGCGCGAAGAAAGAGAACAAAGAGAAGGTTGCGTCCATCATGATCGCTGCCGCCTTTGCCGCCTTCTTCACCGGGGTGACCGAGCCGCTCGAGTTCTCCTTCATGTTCGTGGCGCCGGTACTGTACGTCATCCACGCCCTGCTGACCGGTATCTCCGTGTTCATCGCAGCCTCCATGCACTGGATCGCCGGTTTCGGCTTCAGCGCCGGTCTGGTGGATATGGTGCTCTCCAGCCGCAACCCGCTGGCGACCCAGTGGTACATGCTGCTGGTACAGGGTCTGGTCTTCTTCGGCCTCTACTACGTGGTCTTCCGCGCCGTGATCGCCAAGTTCAACCTGAAAACCCCGGGTCGTGAAGATGACGAAGCCGTGCCGGTACAGGCTCAATCCACCGACCGCACCGAGCTGGCCAAGCAGTATCTGGAAGTGCTGGGTGGTCAGGAGAACCTGGTGACCATCGATGCCTGCATCACCCGTCTGCGTCTGACCCTGAAAGACCGCAGCATCGTTGACGAGCGCAAGCTCAAAGCCCTGGGCGCGGCCGGTGTGGTCAAGCTCGGTGAGCAGAACCTGCAGGTGATTCTGGGCCCATTGGCCGAGATCATCGCCGGTGAGATGAAAGCCCTGCGTTAATCGAGCGACTCGCTCACCTCAAGTCTAAGTCCATTGTTGACATAACTAAGGGCCCCGCCTCGGGGCCCCATATAAAAAAAGCCAAGAAAATCCAACCTTTACTTCAAATGAGAGCAGCAGTTATGAACTTGAAACATTCTCTGTTAGCCATTGCCATGTCTACCGTTTTCGCCGGTCCCGCACTTGCAGCCGATGCTGCCAGGCAAGCGGTGGTCGACGCCCTCGCCAGCAACCTCGTCGTCAAGTACGAAGTCGTCACCAATGACGGTGCCGGCGCCGGTCTTGACTGCCAGGCGCTGGGCTCCGAGTGGGCGAGCTGCGGCGTTGCCAAGCTGCACCTGACCAATACCGGTGCCGACGTCACCTCCAAGGACTGGAGCATCTATGTCTCCTCCATCCGCCGCATCCAGCGGGTGGACAACGACCAGTTCACCATCACCCACCTGACCGGCGACCTCTATCGTTTGACGCCGACCGAGAAGTTCCAGGGCTTTGCCAAGGACGCCACGGTCGAGGTGCCCCTGGTGGTGGAATACTGGGTATTGTTCGAATCTGACATCATGCCGAACTGGTATGTTGCCAGTGAAGGGGCCGAGCCGAAAGTGCTGGCCAGCATGAGCAACATCGACGATGCCAGCACCTACGAGAAGCCGATGCCGGCCGATGGCTGGAAGCGCACCAAGGATGACAACAACATCCTGATGAACAGCGAGACCCGTTTCGCCGCCAACCAGACCAGCACCCTGCTGCCTGCCGGCAAGATTGACGACCGCATCCTGCCAAGCCCGATGAAGCAGGTGGTCAAGGCCGGCCCGCAAGTCGACTTCTCCACCATCAAGCTCAATGCCCTTGACCTGCCAAGCGATCGCGCCGAGGCCCTGAAGGCGCAACTGACCAAGCTGGGTGTTACCCTCTCCGACACCGGCTACCCGGTCACCATCAAGCTCGGCAGCAAGCTCAAGCAGGCTGAAGGCTACGACATGACCATCGGCCAGAAAGGCACCGTCATTCAGGGGCACGACGTTGACGGCGCCTTCTGGGGCGCACAGTCCCTGATCTCCCTGCTGGGGGTCGACGACAAGCTGGTGAGCCAGATGACCGTCGAGGATGCGCCGCGCTTTGAATACCGTGGCATGCAGACCGACGTGGCCCGTCACTTCAGAAGCCCGGAGACCATGAAGAAGCTGGTGGATCAGATGTCCGCCATGAAGCTCAACGTGCTGCACCTGGGGCTGACCAATGATGAAGGCTGGCGTCTGGAGATCCCGGGCCTGCCGGAGCTGACCGACGTCGGCAGCCAGCGTTGCCATGACGAGTCCGAAACCAAGTGCCTGATGCCGCAGCTTGGCTCCGGCCCCACCAGCGACAACCAGGGTTCCGGTTTCTACAGCAAAGCGGACTACATCGACCTGGTACGCTATGCCAAGGCGCGTGGTGTGACCGTGATCCCCGAGATCAACATGCCGGCCCACGCCCGTGCCGCCGTGGTCTCCATGGAGGCGCGCTACAAGCGTCTGATGAGTGAGGGCAAAGAGGCCGAGGCCAACCAGTTCCGTCTGACTGACCCGGCCGATACCTCCAATGTCACCTCGGTACAGTTCTACGACAAGATGTCCTTCATCAACCCCTGCCAGCCGGGTGCCGCCACCTTCGTGGCCAAGGTGATGGATGAAGTGGCCCAGATGCACCAGGCCGCCGGCCAGCCGCTGACCGCCTGGCACTACGGTGGTGACGAGGCGAAGAACATCATGCAGGGCGGTGGTTACCAGGATCCGGCCGTCACCAAGAAAGAAGAGCTGGTGGCCTGGAAGGGCAATGTCGACTCCAGCAAGCAGGACAAGCCGTTCGGCAAGTCCCCGATGTGCCAGAAGATGATCGACGATGGCAAGCTCAAGGACGTGGCCGAGCTGCCGGTCTACTTTGCCAAGGAAGTGAGCGAGATGGTCAAGGGCCACGGCTTCTCCACCCTGCAGGCGTGGGAAGATGGTCTGAAATACGCCAACAGCGCCAAGGACTTCGCCACCGACAACACCCGTGTCAACTTCTGGGAAAACCTCTACTGGGGTGGCTTCAACGAAGCGATGAAGTGGGCGCACAAGGGTTATGACGTGGTGCTCTCCAATCCGGATTACCTCTACTTCGACTTCCCGAACGAGGTACACCCGGCCGAGCGTGGCTACTACTGGGCAACCCGCTTCAACGACACCCGCAAGGTGTTCGCCTTCGCCCCGGAAAACCTGCCGCAGAACGCCGAGACCTCGGTTGACCGCGACGGCAACGCCTTCGTGGCCAAGGGTGACCAGGATCCGGTCAAGTTCAAGGGGATCTCCGGTCAGCAATGGAGTGAAACCGTGCGCACCGATGCCCAGTACGAATACATGGTCTATCCGCGCATCTTCTCCGTGGCCGAGCGCGCCTGGCACAAGGGTGGCTTCGAGCTCGATTACGTGAAGGGTCGCGAGTTCTCCGGCACCACCAAGCACGTGAACAAGGCAACCCTTAACAAGGAGTGGAACCAGTTTGCCAACGTGTTGGGCCAGCGAGTGCTACCGAAACTGGACCAGGCCGGGGTGGAATACCGCCTCTCCGTACCGGGCGCCAAGGTGGTGAACGGCGTGCTGGAAGCGAACGTGGATCTGCCGGGCCTGCCCATCCAGTACAGCCTGGACGGCACCACCTGGACTGCCTACGACGTTGCCGCCAAGCCGACCGTGGATGGCAAGGTCTGGCTGCGTACCACCAGCTTCGATGGCAAGCGCACCAGCCGCGTCACCGAACTGAACTGATAACCCTCGTTTTTTAACGCAAGGTGGGTCGCAAGACCCGCCTTTCCCAAGGGCGATGGCCATCGGGCTTGGGAAAGGTTGACTCTGCGTGTGAACCTTTGTTGTGTGTGTTTTGTCTGTTTTTCATCACTTGAGACCCCGCCCCGTGCGGGGCTTTTTTTGACCAGGATCTCTGCAATTTCTCCCGTTTCGCCGTTTTTGGTGCGCCAATGACCCGAATTGGCCAAATTCAGGTTGAGGCAGGGCGCGTAATGAGGGATCATACCCGGCTTGACGGCGGGGGTATGAGGGTGCCAGCCGGCACAACGTCCGCCAGTGACGCATTTTTGAGGTGAGCCATGAGTCAGGCGAACAGCCCAACTAACTTTATTCGTCAGATCATTGATGAAGATCTGGCCAGCGGTAAGCACAGCAGCGTGCATACCCGTTTCCCGCCGGAGCCGAACGGTTATCTCCATATCGGCCACGCCAAATCCATCTGCCTGAACTTCGGCATCGCCCGCGACTATCAGGGTCAGTGCAACCTGCGTTTCGATGACACCAACCCGGCGAAGGAAGACATCGAGTTCGTGGAGTCCATCAAGCAGGACGTCCAGTGGCTGGGCTTCCAGTGGAGCGGCGAGATCTGCTACTCCTCCGACTATTTCCACAAGCTGCACGGCTACGCCATCGAGCTCATCGAGAAGGGACTGGCCTATGTGGACGAGCTCTCCCCGGAGCAGATGCGCGAATACCGCGGCACCCTGACCGCCCCTGGCAAGAACAGCCCGTTCCGCGATCGCAGCGTGGAAGAGAACCTTGCCCTGTTCGCCAAGATGAAAAACGGTGAGATGGCCGAAGGGAGCGCCTGCCTGCGCGCCAAGATCGACATGGCATCCCCCTTCATGGTAATGCGCGATCCCGTCATCTATCGCATCAAGTTTGCCCACCACCACCAGACCGGTGACGAGTGGTGCATCTACCCGATGTATGACTTCACCCACTGCATCTCGGATGCCCTGGAGGGGATCACCCACTCCCTGTGTACCCTGGAGTTCCAGGATAACCGTCGCCTGTATGACTGGGTGCTGGACAACATCAGCATCGACTGTCACCCCCGTCAGTACGAGTTCTCCCGTCTGAACCTCGAATACACCGTCATGTCCAAGCGCAAGCTGAACCTGCTGGTGACCGAGGGGCACGTCAGCGGCTGGGATGATCCGCGCATGCTGACCGTCTCCGGTCTGCGCCGCCGTGGTTACACCCCGGCCTCCATCCGCGAGTTCTGCAAGCGCATCGGTGTGACCAAGCAGGACAACATCGTCGAGATGAGCATGCTGGAAGCCTGCATCCGCGACGATCTCAACGAGAACGCCCCGCGCGCCATGGCCGTGCTGCACCCGGTGAAGGTGGTGATCGAGAACCTGGCGGCCGACGAGGTGCTGATAGCCCCTGCGCACCCGAACAAGCCGGAGATGGGGACCCGTGAGCTGCATTTCTCCCGCGAAATCTTCATCGACGAGGCGGACTTCAGAGAGGAAGCCAACAAGCAGTTCAAGCGTCTGGTGCTGGGCAAGGAAGTGCGCCTGCGCAACGCCTACGTCATCAAGGCCGAACGGGTCGAGAAGGATGCGGACGGCAAGGTCACCTGCATCTACTGCTCTTACGACCCCGAGACCCTGGGCAAGGATCCGGCGGACGGCCGCAAGGTGAAAGGGGTGATCCACTGGGTCAGCGCCACTCACTCCCTGCCGGCCGAAGTGCGTCTCTACGACCGTTTGTTCAAGGTGCCGAACCCGGGCGCCGAGGATGACTTCGAAGCGGCTCTGAATCCGGAATCCCTGGTGATCATCGAAGGGGCCCGGGTGGAAGCTTCCCTGAAGGATGCCAAGCCGGAGTTTGCCTACCAGTTCGAGCGTGAAGGTTACTTCTGCGCCGACAACAAGCTCTCCAGCGCCGAGCGCCTGGTGTTCAACCGCACCGTGGCCCTGCGTGACGTCTGGGGCAAGGCCGAGGCCTGATAGAAGAGGGCAGGGGAAACCCTGCCGCTTCTGGTCCGGATTGCGGACACAAAAAAGCCAGCATGATGCTGGCTTTTTTATTGCGCCGACCCGGCCGAATCAATCGTCGTGCTTGCAGTCACCGTTGGCGCAGTGGCCATACAGGTAAAGGCTGTGGTTGGTCAGGCGGATGTTGTGCGCCTTGGCGATGTCGCGCTGGCGCTGTTCGATCACCTCGTCGGAGAACTCGATCACCTTGCCGCAGTCGAGGCAGACCAGGTGGTCGTGGTGCTCCTGGGTGGCCAGCTCGAACACCGACTTGCCCCCTTCGAAATGGTGACGGGTGACGATACCGGCATCATCAAACTGGTTGAGAACGCGATAAACGGTAGCGAGACCAATCTCCTCGCCCTGATCGATCAGCCGTTTGTACAGATCTTCCGCACTGGTGTGCTGGCAGTCCGGCTGTTGCAGGATTTCCAGGATCTTGACACGGGGCAAGGTGATCTTGAGCCCGGCCTTTTTTAACGCTTGGTTGTTGTCTGCCATTTCTATTTATTCGCATTCTCGAAGGTGTGGTTATTCTGATTGACTGCCGCTGTAATGGCAACCACGAACTCGCTTGGCCTGTCATTATAGGTCGTAGCCAAGTTAAAAATAAACCCAGCAATTCAAGGGCTTTAGCTCATCAAGCCCGTTATGGGAATATTCAGGCCCGCTTGCTCGACCAGAGAATGTTGATACTATGTGACTTCTTTATAGTCTGGTCGGATGAGATCCATGGATTGGCTTTTCGGCAATGCCGCCTGGGTGCGCTGCGCCCTCAACGCCTGGCCCCCCTTCTGGGGTGCAGGCATCAAGATAGAAACCCTGAGCCCCGATTTCCGCTTCTGCCGGGTCACTCTTAAGTCCCGCTGGTGGAACAAGAATGCCAACCGGACCCAGTTCGGTGGCAGCATGTTCGCCATGACGGATCCCATCTACCCGTTGATGCTGATGGGATATTTCAAGAACCGCTACTACGTGTGGGACAAGGCGGGCAGCATCAATTTCATCAAGCCGGGCAAGGGCAAACTGGTGGCGGAGTTCACCCTGAGCGACGCCAAGCTGGCATCGATCGTGGCGGCGACCGAGGGGGGAGAGAAGCACTTTCCCGAGTTCGAGGTGCAGGTGCAGGATGGTCAGGGCGAGCTGGTGGCCCAGGTGAAGCGCACCCTCTATGTCAGATCCAAGCCCCAGCACAGGGGTGGCTGAATGCCTGCTGCAGATGCAACAAGGGCCCCGTCGGGGCCCTTGTTGCATGAAGAGGGAGGGAGATCAGATCACTCCAGCTCGCCCAGGCACATCTCTTCGTGCAGCTGTTTGCACCAATCCTTGACGCGCTCGGCTGTCAGCTCGGGTTGGCGATCTTCGTCGATGCCCAGGCCTACGAAGTGCTTGTCATCCACCAGCGCCTTGGAGGCTTCGAACTCGTAGCTCGCGGTCGGCCAGTGGCCGATGATGATGGCGCCCTTGGCTTCGACGATGTCACGCAGGGTGCCCATGGCGTCGAGGAAGTACTCGGCATAGTCTTCCTGATCGCCGCATCCGAAGATGGCCACCAGCTTGTTGTTGAAGTCGATCTCTTCGAGTTCGGGGAAGAAGTCGTCCCAATCGGCCTGGGCTTCGCCGTAGTACCAAGTCGGGATGCCGAACATCAGCAGATCGAAGCTGTCGATATCGGCCTTGCTGCTCTTGGCAATGTCACGGACTTCAATCAGTTGTTTGCCCAGTTCTTTCTGGATCATCTTGGCGACAGCTTCGGTATTACCGGTATCGCTGCCGAAAAACAGACCTACACTAGCCATAGTGTTTCGTTACCCGTATCTGGTGTTGATGCTTGACGGTTCAGATTGCGATGCCTGCTGCATGAGCAGACTCGATCTGTTGCTTCAGGATAGATTGGATCAGCTCGGCTCGGCTGACGTTCTGTTGCAGCGCAAGTTGGTTCAGGCGCTCCAGCAACTCGGCTTCCACCTTTAACTCGACCCGTTTCAGCCCGTTCTCACGATCGCGCTTGAGCTGGTTGCGCTTGTTGATCTTGAGCTGGGTCTCGCGGGGGAGTGGATTGGTCTTTGGCCTGCCGGGGCGCTTCTCAGTTGCGAACAGATCCAGTGTTGTTCGATCAGTTTGCTGTTTGGCCATACATCACAGATGAAAAGTAGTTAGCCGATCCCTGAGCCTTCCCAGCCCATTTCGATCAGCCCCTTGGCGACAAAACCCGCGCAACCCAGAAACAGCACCAGCCAGACGATGAAGCGGCCGAAGCGGGGCACATTGCCCCGTTTGAGCACGTCCTGAATGGCCAGACCAATCAGCAGGAAGATGGCCACGAAGAACAGTTTCAGGCCCAGACTCTCGATGAGATCGATGTGTTCACTCAGCATGGATTGCGCGCACTCCTTAAGACGGGCGCACTATATCACAAAGGATTTGAAACTGTTAACCGCCTGTCGACAGGAAATCCACAACCAGTTTGTTGAACAAAACCGGCTTTTCCGCGTGCAGCCAGTGACCCGTGCCAGCGATGACGCGTGCCTTGGCGGCCGGGAACTGGGCCATCGCGGCCCCGGTGTATTCGGGCAGCATATAGTCGGAGTCGCCCCCCTTGATGAAGAGTGTCGCGCCTTCGAAGCGGTGTTCATCGTCGGGCCAGCCCATGATGTTGGCGTAGTTGCGCTCAAGGGCCGGCACGTTGAAACGCCACCCCCATCCAGACTCCCCTTTGGCGAAGGATTTGAGCAGGAACTGGCGCACCCCGGCGATCTCGATGTGCTCGGCCAGCATGGCTTCCGCCTCGCTGCGGCTCTGGGGGGGCGTGGCCAGCGTGGCATTTAGCCCGGCAAACACGTTCTTGTGGCGGGCGTGGGGATAGGCCACCGGGGCGATGTCCGCCACTACCAGCTTGCTGACCCTGTGAGGGGCCTGCTTGGCGACCTGCATGGCGACCTTGCCCCCCATGGAGTGGCCCACCAGGGCCACCTGTTCAAGTCCAAGATGGTCCAGCAGGGCCAGGATGTCCGCCGCCTGAGCCGGGTAGCTCATCTCGTCCGAGTGAAAGGAGGCACCGTGATTGCGCAGATCGACGCTGATGACCCGGTATTGTTCGCAGAGGGGGCGCGCCAGCAGGCCGAGGTTGTCCAGGCTGCCAAAGAGGCCATGGATCAGCACGACAGTCGGGCCTTCGCCCTGTTCCTTGAAGTTTAATCGTGGGTATTGTTGCAAAATGACACCTTATCGGTCGTGGGCTCTATCGCCATAATTTTTAACACACTGAAAGAAAAGGATTTCATTAATGGTGGGGGATTTTTTTTGTGGTTTTTTTTCAAAAATATCTCCCCGGGATCGGCTATCAGTGCGGGGGATCACACACTTGGCCCGTCATTATGCCGTATTCTCAAGGAGATTCATGCACATCTGTCCGCCCCTTGCTTGGGCTGCCGGGTCTGCCTATGTATAATCGCCGCATCCGAATTTCGACGAGTCCAGCGCATCCCTATGAAAACCATCGAGCTTGATGACGATCTCTACTTCTTTATCGCGAGCCAGACCCGGCACATCGGCGAGAGTGCGTCCGATATCCTGCGTCGCCTGCTGGAGCAACCCGCCCAGGCCGGCACGGCAACCGTGGCGGCCACGCCTGCGACGCAACCGCAACCCGTGGCTGATGCCCTGGGGCTGGAGGCGTTGCTGGATTCCGGCGAGCTTCAGAAAGAAGAAAAGTCCATCAACCGCTTCATGCTGGTATTGAGCACCCTCTATCGGGACAACCCGGAAGGCTTCACCCAGGCGACCGAGATAAAAGGGCGCAAGCGCGTCTACTTCTCCCGTGACCCGGAAGCGCTGCGTGCCAGTGGCAGCACCACCAAGCCCAAGCCGGTACCGGAGACCCCGTTCTGGGTGATCACCAATACCAATACCAGCCGCAAGCAGAACATGGTGGCCCAGCTCATGAACAGCATGGGTTATGACGAGGATCTGACGGCTCGGGTGTGCGGCGCCGTTTAACCCATCAATGACTTCAGGCCTTGCCGGGCAAGGCTCAGCTCAAGGAAAACGCCATGGCACAGCATTCCCACGCCGGTCAGCCGGCTCGTCTTTGCGATCTGACCAACATTCCCCGTCTGGTCAGCGCCTACTACCTCAACAAGCCGGACATGAGCCGCCCTGAGCAGCGGGTCGCCTTCGGCACCTCCGGTCACCGCGGCAGCGCCCTGCACAGCGCCTTCACCGAATCCCACATTCTGGCGGTGACCCAGGCGCTGGTGGAGTACCGCCAGCAGGCCGGTATCACGGGGCCGCTGTTCGTCGGCATGGATACCCATGCGCTGTCCGAATCCGCCTTTGCCAGCGCGGTGGAAGTGCTGGCGGCCAACGGTGTCGAGACCCGCATTCAGGCTGGCCTCGGCTTCACGCCGACCCCGGTCATCTCCCATGCCATCCTGCGTCACAACGCAGGCAAACCCGTGGCGCAGGCGGACGGCGTGGTGATCACCCCGTCCCACAACCCGCCGGAAGACGGTGGCTTCAAATACAACCCGCCCCACGGCGGTCCTGCCGAAGGCGAGATCACCAAGTGGGTGGAAGACCGCGCCAACGCGATCCTGGAAGCGGGCCTGGCCGGCGTGAAGCGGATGCCGTTTGCCGAGGCCCTCAAGAGCCCGTTCGTGGTGGAACACGACTATGTCACCCCTTATGTGGATGATCTCGAAAACGTGCTGGATCTGGCCGCCATCAAGCAGGCTGGCATCAAGATCGGCGTGGATCCGCTGGGTGGCTCCGGCGTCGCCTACTGGGACGTCATCGCCAGGCGATACGGTCTGGACATCGAGGTGGTGAACTACAAGGTCGACCCGACCTTCTCCTTCATGACCCTGGACAAAGACGGCAAGATCCGGATGGACTGTTCCAGCCCGTTCGCCATGGCGAGCCTGATTGCTCTGAAAGACAAGTTCGACATCGCCCTTGGCAATGACCCTGACTACGACCGTCACGGCATCGTCACCAAGGCGGGCCTGATGAATCCGAACCACTATCTGGCGGTGGCCATCCAATATCTGTTCACCCACAGAACCGGCTGGCCCAAGGGGGCGGCCGTCGGCAAGACGCTGGTCTCCTCTTCCATGATCGACCGGGTGGCCGGCGAGATCGGGCGCACCCTCAAAGAGGTGCCGGTCGGCTTCAAGTGGTTCGTGGACGGTCTCTACAGCGGCGAGTTCGGCTTTGGCGGCGAGGAAAGCGCGGGTGCCTCCTTCCTGCGCAAGGACGGTACCGTCTGGACCACCGACAAGGATGGCTTCATTCTGGCGCTGCTGGCGGCCGAGATCCTGGCGGTGACCGGCAAGGATCCCCAGGCCCACTACGATGCGCTCGAAGCCAGATTCGGCCGCTCCAGCTACCGCCGCATCGATGCTCCGGCCAACAGCGCCCAGAAGGCGGTGCTCTCCAAGCTGGATCCGGCCCTGGTGGAAGCCTCCACCCTGGCTGGCGAGCCCATCCTCGCCAAGCTGACCAAGGCGCCTGGCAACGATGCCGCCATCGGCGGCCTGAAAGTGGTGACCGAGAACGGCTGGTTCGCGGCGCGCCCCTCCGGCACCGAGTCCATCTACAAGATCTACATGGAGAGCTTCAAGGGGGAGGCGCACCTGGACCTCATCCAGCAGGAAGCCCAGCAGATCGTCTCCGCCGCCCTGGCCAAGGCAGGCGTTTGACCCTAACGGCAACAACCCATGTGAAAGAGGAGCCCTGGTGGCT